>TARA_R110002095_G_scaffold129271_1_pt1 | contig 145733 bp, 126 predicted proteins | sample TARA_R110002095 | Tara Oceans TARA_R110002095 (sample SAMEA4397255) | marine metagenome | biome: Polar Biome; feature: [SRF] surface water layer (ENVO:00010504); material: water (ENVO:00002006), including particulate matter (ENVO:01000060) such as... | depth 5 m | reverse complement strand
ATAGGCATCCAGAATCTCGCCACCGGAGGCATAGTCCTTGGCGTATCGATTCAGCTCGCGGCGCTGGCCAACATAATCAACAGCACGACTTTCGTCCTTCAGTTCAAAATCATACCAGTAGCGGCCACGCAAAAGACCACCAACCCTTGTCAGAAACGGGTTGTCCAGGTCGTAGTTCAAATACAGTTCACTGTTACCCTTGACGATTTTGGAGTAGGTATCGCCTTTGTCGAAGTTCAGGTTGCCGTCGTCGTAGTTGTTGGTGGAGGCACCGATATTTTCCAGGGGGCCGCCCGGCGCGTACTCGGGGCCAAGGTTACCCTGGGCGATAAGGCGTTTGTCGCGATCCTCGACTCGCCAACCGGCACCCGCAGACAGCGTGGTGTTGAACTGGGCTTCTACATCTCCCATGTAAAAGGAATAGGCGGCTGCCTGACCGGACATACCGGCTGCCACCGCCACGGCCAGCGGTAATTTGGTCCAACGCTGCCGTTGATGTATTTTTCTTGTCATTGGAAGGCTACTCCATTGTTGTTCTGAGTCGCTGCTCTGATTATTGGTATTCACGATGTATTGGAGGCTTCATGCACAGTGCTCGTGATGTTGGCACTATAGCTAACGCCTTCGGGCGCTTTGATCAGTCAAAAGTATGATTTTACTCTCACACTTCGCTTACCGCCGGGTTTCGTCGCACAAAATCACTATAGACAACAATTTTGGTTGCAACCACTTTGGCTTTGGCGGTTGTTTTTGCGCTTTCTTGCTGTTTTTGACTGGGGTGAAAGCACTGCCGCCCATAGTTGAGATGTAATCCGCGACTCAACCGTCATCAGATTCGAAAAACCAAACCCAATCTCACTACCAAAACTTCGAAAAGCCTTCTCAGACTTTGGAGTAAGGGGCTGTTGCCTTTCTGAAACTGTCGGCAGCAGGGATGCTGCCGCCAAGCCTACAAGGACGTATTCACGGCGCGTTTCAGAAAGGCAACAGCCCCTTGCCGAACAACCACAGCAAAGGGTTATCCAGGCTAACGACTTAGAGCATCTCGATAGCCATCGCCGTGGCTTCACCACCACCGATGCAGAGCGCCGCGATGCCTTTCTTTTTACCGTAACGCTGGAGGGCGTACATGAGGGTCACCAGCAGGCGGGAGCCGGTGGAGCCGACAGGGTGGCCCTGGGCACAGGCGCCGCCGTGGATGTTGACTTTCTCGGGATCGAGGCCGAGTTCGCGAATGGGCATCATGGCGACCATGGCGAAGGCTTCGTTGATTTCGAACAGGTCGACGTCGTCCTTGCTCCAGCCGGTTTTGCCAAGCAGGGTTTCGATGGCGCCAACCGGGGCGCAGGTGAACTCGGAGGGATGCTGGGACTGGGTGCTGTGGCCAACGATGCGGGCCAGGGGTTTGAGGCCGCGTTTTTCGGCTTCGGATTCACGCATCAGCACCAGCGCGGAGGCACCGTCTGAGATGGAGGAGGCGTTGGCGGCGGTTACCGTGCCATCTTTGGCGAACGCCGGTCGCAGGCTCGGAATCTTTTCGATGTTGGCGTTGTGAGGTTGTTCATCGTCTTCGACCACCAGGTCACCTTTGCGGGTTTTTACGGTAACCGGGACGATTTCCTCCTTCAGCAGGCCCTCTTCGATGGCTTTCTTGGCGCGCATGAGGGAGGTAATGGCGTACTTGTCCATTTCTTCCCGGGTGTAGCCTTTCTTGTCCGCCATTTCCTGGGCAAAGGCGCCCATCAGCCGACCGGTTTCGGCATCTTCCAGACCATCCAGGAACATGTGATCCTGCGGCGCCTGGCCCGAACCCATGCGATAACCGCTGCGGACACCCTGCAGGATGTAGGGGGCATTGGACATGCTTTCCATGCCACCGGCCACCATGATGTCGTTGCTGCCGGCCCTGATCAGGTCGTGAGCGAACATGGCGGCTTTCATTCCGGAGCCGCAGAGTTTGTTGATGGTGGTGGCACCGGTGTTATCCGGAAGACCCGCCTTACGCATGGCCTGGCGGGCCGGCCCCTGCTTCAGGCCCGCGGGCAGGACGTTACCCATGATCACCTCCTGCACATCGGCAGGCTGCAATCCGGCACGCTTCACCGCCTCGGCGATGGTGATGGCCCCCAGGTCAGTGGCGCTGACGTCGGCCAGACTGCCCTGGAAACCGCCCATGGGGGTGCGGGCGCCACTTACGATGACTACGTTGTCACTGCTCATATCCAATCTCTCCTAAAAGTGGGGTCAGATGAAAATGGGGTCAGATGAACTTTTCATCTGACCCCATTTTCATCTGACCCCGATTTCATGGTTTGTGGGGTGCTTCGAGGTATTCACGGGACTGCATTTCCAGCAGGCGGGATTCGGTGCGTTCGAATTCAAAGCTCAGGCGGCCGCCGGTGTAGAGTTCGGTGATGGGGGCGGCGGCGGAGATGATCACCTTGACGTTGCGGTCGTAAAATTCATCAATCATGTTGATGAACCGGCGGGCCTGGTCGTCTTTGTCTTTGCCCAGTACCGGCACATTGCTAACGATAATGGCGTGGAACTGCCGGGCCATTTCGATGTAATCATTCTGGCTGCGGGGGCCGTCGCAGACGGCTTTGAAATCGAACCAGACCACGTCGTCCGCGTGAGCCCGGGCCGGGATTTTGCGGCCGTTGATTTCCATGGTCTTACTGTGTTTCCCGGCTTCAACCGCCAGTCCATCAAAGCTTTTCCGGAGGCTGACGTCTGCCTCCTCATCCAGCGGCGAATGGAACAGTTCGACCTGCTCGAGGGTTCGCAACCGGTAATCCACACCGCCATCGACGTTGACCACATCCGTGTGCTTTTTGACCAGATCGATGGCAGGCAGGAACCGGGCCCTCTGGAGGCCATCCTTGTAGAGACCGTCCGGTACGATATTGGAGGTGCACACCAGGGTAACACCCCGGCTGAACAGGCTGTCCATCAGGGTGGCGAGGATCATGGCGTCGCCGATATCGGAGACAAAGAATTCGTCGAAGCAGATAACCCGGGTTTCATCGGCGAACTTCCTGGAAACCAGCTCCAGGGGGTTCTTCTCGCCCTTGAGGGATTTGAGTTCGTTGTGGACACGCTGCATGAAGCGGTGGAAGTGAACCCGCATCTTGCGATCAAAAGGCAGGGATTCGTAAAAGGTGTCCATCAGGTAAGTTTTACCGCGGCCTACCCCTCCCCAGAAATACAGGCCTTTGACCGGCTCTTCCTGGCCTTTTTTCAGTTTGCGGCGCAGTTTGGTCATTGCCTTGTTACGATCACTTTCCGCTTCAATCAGTTTGTCGTACAGTGACTGCAGGCGCTTGACGGCATCTTCCTGGGCGGGGTCCTTCTGGAAATCCGGGCGTTCAAGATCCTTCTGGTAACGTTGCCAGGGGGTCTTGGGCGCACTGGTTTCGGGGGACATTACGGCTGCCATCAAGGTATTCCCGGAAGTTGATCGTAAATTTGGGCGCTGTATTGTCTCGCATTTGGCGATTTTTCGCCACGTTGGGCACCACAGGAGCAATACGACGATTGGCGCAGGCCACAATCATGGGATGATGGCGCCCGGGACGCTATACTCGTGCTACAGGGCTTGGCTCACTTTTAGGTAAAAGGACGACACAGCATATGACAAACCTGATTCTGGCAGCGATTGCCGCATTGGTTGTTGGCATTGTCATCGGGGTATTTGTTGGCCGTTCCGGGCAGGGAACGACACTTCGCCAGCGCCGGGCGGAACAGCAGATCGAGGAACTGAAAAGCGAGTACACACGCTACCAGGCTCAGGTGAATGAGCATTTCATGGAGTCGGCCCACTTGCTGCGCCGCTTCAATGATGCCTACCGGGATGTGAACCAGCATATGGCCCGCGGTGCCAATCGGCTATGCAATGACGAGGAGTGGCTGGAGGAACTGGCGCAGGAGACTTCCAGGAAGCGTCTGGAGGAGGTTCGCGAGGACGCCGCCGAGCCGCCTCGGGATTATGCTCCCAAGTCGGACCCGAAAGATTCCGGGACGCTGGCCGAGGACTTTGGCCTCAAGAGCGGTGATAAAGCTCAGCAGGCGTGACACTGAAACAGCAGGATTGTATGTTTCGGTGCAGGAGCGGGGCTGTGAAATTTGGGGTCAGATGAAAAGTTCATCTGACCCCAAATTCGCCGCTATACCGGGTTGTCACAATCAATGAACTTGTGGCTCACCCCGAACTCCTCAGCCAACGCCCTCCCCAGAGCCTGCACTCCATAGCGTTCGGTTGCGTGATGACCGGCTGCGTAATAGTGGATACCGCATTCTCTGGCGGCGTGCGTCGTCGGCTCGGATATCTCGCCGCTGATGTAGGCGTCCAGGCCGGCTTCGAGGGCAATGTCAATAAACCCTTGTGCGGCACCGGTGCACCACCCTACCCGCTTGATTAAGCCGGGCCCCTCGCCTACCCGCAAGGGTTCACGGTGGAGATGCCTGGCGAGGTGCAAGCCGAATTGTTCTGGCGACATGACCTCTTCAAGCTCGCCTTCCCAGACCAGGCTACCCAGCGGGCGGGGATTTTTGATGCCCAGGACATCCGCCAACTGGCGGTTGTTGCCGTATTCGGGATGATCGTCCAACGGCAGATGGTAGGCGACGAGATTGATGTCGTTATCGAGAAGCTGTTTCAGGCGTTCGCGTTTCATCCCCTGGATACGCTGGTCTTCGCCTTTCCAGAAATAGCCGTGGTGGACCAGGATCATATCGGCGTTTGCGGTAATCGCGGCTTCGATCAGGGCTTTTGAGGCGGTTACACCGGATACAACGGTGTTGATTTCGGGCTTTCCTTCAACCTGTAGTCCATTCGGACAGTAGTCCTGAAAGTCACCGGGCTGAAGCCATTGCTCAATTCTCTTCAGGATTTCGATTCGATTTGCCATAAAGGTTCCTTTAGAGACTCTATCTGAGTAGTTCGACGAGTAAGGCAGGTTAGAGGGATTTGAGGCCTGCAATCAATGAATCATTCTGAGTTGGCGTGCCAATGGTGATGCGCAAAAAGTCGCTGATACGGGCCTTATTAAAATGCCGGACAATAATGCCCTGCTCTCTCAGGCCTTTGGCCAAAGCTTCGCCCGACCGCCCTTTATGGCGGGCGAAGATGAAGTTTGCCTTTGAAGGCAAGACCTGAAAACCAAGACCCTCAAGGGCCTCTGTTACCCGCTCCCGTTCGCTGATCACGCCATCACAGCACTTCCGGAACCAGGCCTCATCTTCGTAGGCCGCTTGGGCACCCGCCAGGGCCAGACGGTCCAGCGGATAGCTGTTGAAGCTGTTTTTTACGCGATTGAGGGCTTCAATCAGGTCCGGGTGCCCTACCGCAAAACCAACCCTCAGGCCGGCGAGAGAGCGGGCCTTGGAGAGGGTTTGGGAGACCAACAGGTTCGGGTACTGGTCAACCAGATTGATCGCGGTTTGGCCGCCGAAATCAATGTAGGCCTCATCCACGACCACTACCCGGTCGGGATTGGCGCACAGGATTTCTTCGACACGCTGCAATCCGAGGTAACGGCCAGTCGGGGCGTTCGGATTCGGGAAGATGACGCCACCATTGGGCTGTTTGTAGTCTTCCGGATTGATTTCAAAGGTGCCGGTGAGCGGAACCGTCTTGCTCGGGATATCGTAGAGCCCGCAGTATACCGGATAGAAACTGTAGGTAACGTCCGGGAACAGGATGGGGTCGCCGTGCTGGAACAGGCCGTAGAAAATGTGGGCCAGGACTTCGTCGGAGCCGTTGCCCAGGAATACCTGCCCGGGCCTGATGCCGTGGTAGGCGGCAATCGTCTGGCGCAGGCTTTCACCTTCCGGGTCCGGGTAGAGGCGGAGGTTGTCGTTCAGTTCAGCCTGGATGGCTTCGATGACTTTTGGTGAGGGGCCGAAGGGATTTTCGTTGGTGTTCAGCTTCACCAGATTGGCCATTTTTGGCTGTTCGCCCGGGACATACGGGACCAGGTCGTTTACCAGGGGGCTCCAGAATTTGCTCATTTTTGGCTCCGAGTAGACGGCAGGTGGGCGAGGCTCCGCCCACCTGTCTGCAAACTTCGTGAACATGGGGTCAGAAGAAAGCGTTCTTCTGACCCCTCCCCGGTCCGATCACATTACTCTTTGATTCGATACTCCGCGGACCGGGCATGGGCGGTTAACCCTTCACCCCGGGCCAGCACTGACGCCACACGCCCCATTCGGTCGGCACCTTCGGCACTGAAACCAATGATGGAGGACCGCTTCTGGAAGTCGTAGACGCCCAGCGGCGAGGAAAACCGTGCAGTGCCGCTGGTGGGCAGTACATGGTTCGGGCCAGCGCAGTAGTCTCCGAGGGCTTCAGCGGTGTAACGGCCCATGAAGATAGCGCCGGCGTGGCGGATGTGTTCGAGCATGGCCTCGGGGTCTTCCACCGACAGTTCCAAGTGTTCTGGCGCGATGCGGTTGGAGACAACAGCGGCTTCTTTCAGATCGGCGACCTGGATCAGCGCGGCGCGGTCGGTCATGGAGGTGCGGATGATATCGGCTCGCTCCATGGTGGGCAGCAGTTTGTTGATGCTGGCCTCGACGGCATCCAGGAACTCTGCGTCCGGGCTGACCAGGATGGACTGGGCCTGCTCGTCGTGTTCGGCCTGTGAAAACAGGTCCATGGCGATCCAGTCCGGATTGGTTTTGCCGTCACAGATCACCAGGATTTCCGAGGGACCCGCAATCATGTCGATGCCAACGACTCCAAAGACTTCCCGCTTGGCAGTGGCAACGAAAATGTTGCCGGGGCCCACGATTTTATCGACGGCCGGAATGGTTTCCGTGCCATAGGCCAGGGCACCCACTGCCTGGGCACCGCCTACGGTGAAGACACGGTCGACACCGGCAATGGCAGCAGACGCCAGGACCAGGTCGTTCACTACACCCTCGGGCGCTGGAACAACCATGATCACTTCGCTCACACCTGCCACTTTTGCCGGAATTGCATTCATCAGCACAGATGACGGATAAGCCGCCTTACCGCCGGGCACATACAACCCTGCCCGATCCAGCGGCGTCACTTTCTGGCCAAGCACGGTGCCGTCTTCGTCCTCATACTGCCAGGATTTCTGGCTCTGCCGCTCGTGGTAATCCCGAATCCGCTCGGCCGCTTTCTCAAGAGCCACGCGTTGATCCCGGGGAATGGTTTCCAACGCTTGCTGCAAACGGCTTTGGTCCATTTCCAGATTGGAGACGCTGCCAACCTTCAAACGGTCAAATTTCTCCGTGAATTCCAAAACGGCCTGATCACCGCGGGTTTTAACCTCATGCAGGATGTGACGCACCGACTCGTTCACCTGATGATCAACGCTGTCGTCCCAGGCCAGAAGTCTGGCCAGCGAGCTGTTGAAGTCACTTTCAGAGGCGCTCAGTCGTTTGATGGTTGCGTCGGTCATTTCATCGTTCCTGCTGCAGGAGAACATTGCTTTAGTCTTAATACTGCGGCCAAATTTCCGGGGTGACAAGAAGGCTTTCTTCTGACCCCTACCTCCACAGGGCTTTCCAGGACGGCCTCTACTCAGGAGCCCGGCGTTTTTCAACCGCAGCCGACATCTTTTCGATGATGGGATTGATACGCTCATGCTTCATCTTCATGGACGCACGATTCACCACCAACCGGCTGCTGATATGCTCGATTAACTCACGGGCCTCAAGGCCGTTTGCCTTCAACGTATTCCCCGTATCAACAATGTCGACGATTTCATCAGCCAGCCCCAGAATCGGCGCCAGCTCCATCGCACCGTAGAGCTTGATGATGTCGGCCTGGCGCCCCTGTGCCGAATAATACCGGCGAGCCAGGTTTACAAACTTCGTAGCCACCTTGATACGACCCGGCGGCGGAGTCTGACCCTTCGGACCGGCCGTCATCAGGCGGCAACGGGAAATGTTCAGGTCCAGGGGCTCGTAGAGCCCTTCCCCACCGTGCTCCATGAGAACATCCTTGCCCGTCACACCCAGATCCGCACCGCCGTACTGCACATAGGTTGGCACGTCGGTAGCGCGGATGATCAGCACCCGCACGCTGGGATCAGTCGTCGGAAACACCAGTTTGCGGGATTTCCTGATGTCGTCGACCAGCTCAATGCCGGCTTCCGCGAGCAGCGGCAGGGTTTCTTCCAGGATTCGTCCCTTCGACAAGGCGATTGTGATGGAATCTGTCATGGATTCTTCCAGTTTCCCGTTGATGTCTCTCACGCTGGCAGGCGGCGGATGGTGGCACCCAGCAACTGCAGTTTCTCTTCGATGCACTCGTACCCGCGATCAATATGGTAAATACGGTCTACGATGGTATCGCCGTCGGCCATCAGGCCAGCGATGACCAGGCTCGCGGATGCCCTGAGGTCCGTGGCCATAACAGGCGCACCGGTCAGGTGGTCTACGCCCTTGATGATGGCGGCGTTGCCTTCAAGGGCGATATCCGCGCCCATGCGGATCAGTTCCTGCAAATGCATGAAACGGTTCTCGAACACGGTTTCCACGATGGTGCCCGTGCCCTCGGCAACGGCGTTCATGGCGGCGAACTGGGCCTGCATGTCCGTCGGGAACGCCGGATAAGGCGCCGTGCGCAGACTTACCGCTTTCGGACGATTGCCTTTCATGTCCAGCCCAATCCAGTCCGGACCGGTGCTGATATGGGCACCGGCCTCCTCAAGCTTGAGCAGAACCGCTTCGAGCAGTTCTTCGCGGGTATCCTTGAGCTTTACCCGGCCACCGGTGGCTGCTGCGGCAACCAGGTAGGTACCGGTTTCGACACGGTCTGGCAGCACGTTGTAACGGCAGCCGTGCAGGCGCTCGACGCCGTTGATTTCGATGGTTGCGGTGCCGTGGCCCCTGATATCCGCGCCCATGGCGATCAGGCACTCGGCCAGGTCCACCACTTCCGGTTCACGGGCGGCGTTCTCCAGGATGGTTTTACCCTCTGCCAGCGCAGCAGCCATCATCAGGTTTTCTGTGCCGGTTACCGTAACCGTGTCGAGGAAGATGTGGGCGCCCCTGAGGCGGCCATTGGTTTTGGCCTTGATGTAACCATTCTCGACCCTGATATCCGCGCCCATCATTTCCAGGCCGTGGATGTGCAGGTTTACCGGGCGGCTACCAATGGCGCAGCCACCCGGCAGGGACACTTCCGCTTCGCCAAAATGGGCCACCAGCGGGCCGAGCACCAGAATGGACGCCCGCATGGTTTTCACCAGTTCGTAGGGCGCGTGAAAGTGCTTGATGGTGTTGGCATGGATTTCCACGCTCATCTTCTCATCAATGATCACTTCAACGCCCATGCGGCCCAGCAGCTCGATCATGGTGGTCACGTCGTGCAGGTGTGGCAGGTTGCCGACGGTCACCGGCTCATCCGCCAGCAGGGTGGCTGCCAGAATTGGCAGTGCTGCATTCTTGGCACCGGAAATCCGGATTTCACCATCCAGGGGCTTGCGGCCCCTGATCAGAAGTTTGTCCACGATAAAGTTCCTGTCTTGTGCGGGCGCTTCAGCCCTGGCGCTCAGCCCATTCAGCCGGAGTAAAGGCTTTCGGATGGAGTGCGTGAATTGCGCCATCCATGATCTGCTGGAACAGCGCCTTGTTGATCAACTGCTGGCGCTTGATGGTCGGCAGGCCTTCGAATACGTCACCCACCACGACGACCATATAATGGGTACCGTCAACCTGCACCTGAACGTCACAGCCGGGCAGTGCTTCCTTGACCAGCTCGGTCACTTCGGTGGCATCCATAGAAAATCCTCGGGGGTTTTGAAATCAGCGGCGGGATTGTAACCAATTCCGAAGCCCGGGTCAGCTTTACTGTCCTGTAACCAAAGGGATCGGCACCGGAGGGGTGGTCAGTGGGCGGGATGCACGGATTCGGGGCCGAAGCCGGCAAGCTGGTCTTCCAGGTTGCTCAGGGCGGCCAGTGAGGCCAAACGGCCACTGACACCCCGGAATGACAGGGAAATGCCCCCTTGACGCGCCAGTCGCTGCCAGCAGAGCAACATGGACAAGACAACACTGTGGGCGGTGACCAGGCCGTCCAGATCGACAATCAGATTTCCGGACGCGGTACTGATCAGCTTTTCACCCTGTTTTCTCAGGGCCACCACGGTATCCGCGTTCACTTTACCTGTCACGATCAGAATGCCGTCCGCCAACTGAACCCGCGGCTCCCCGGAGCTCATGATTTGTCCACTTTCTGCTCCAGGTCCAGGGACTTGGCAGCGTCACTCCAGCCATCAATCACTGCCTGAATCTGGCCCCGGTTCTCTTCCATTTCCTGGCTGAACCGATCCCGGAAGGCCAGCCCGATGTTTACGCCTTCAACAATGACGTTCTCCATCAACCAGCGGCCATTACCGGTCTTGTACATGGAATAGGTTACCGGGTACCGGTTACCGGACGCACTGATCACTTCCATCTGGACCGACGCCCGGTCGTTGCTCTGCGGGTTGATGGTAGCCCCCTTTACCTCGATCTGGAAGTCCTGGGCGTTCACCAGCGCCTGGGCGTAGCTGTCGAACAGGCTGCGCTTGAACGCAACCACAAACTTGTCCCGCTGTTCGGGCGTGGTCTGGCGGGCATACCGCCCCATGACCCGGGCAGCGATACGACGGAAGTCCACAAAATCAGTCAGCGCCTGATCCATGCTTTCATAGAAGGCCTCGGGATCCCTCTGATAGAGCCCCCGCTCGCTATTGAGCTTTTCGACCAGCCGCTGAGTGTTTTCATCCACATAGTCACGGAGATCCTCAGCCTCTCCGGCCTGAACACGCGCCATCAGGAACAGCGCCATTACGAAGCCAACGAGAATGTGGTGTTTCAGTGCGGACATCAGGGTCTCCTGTTAATTAGTTGCCGGCCCGGCCAGACGCAAAGTTACTGATCAGTCGCTCAAGATTCATGGCCGACTGGGTGGAATAGAAAGTATCGCCCTCTTTCAGCGACTCCACCTCGGCGCCGATGGATATATCAATGTACTGCTCACCGAGCAGGCCGGATGTACGTATAACTGCGGAACTGTCAGCCGGAATATTATCGACGTCAGAGGAAATCGACATCCTGACTCTCGCCTGAAAGGTCTCCTTGTTCAGGGTGATGGATTCGATAGTACCAACAGTCACCCCCGCCATCGAGACCCGGCCACGGGGCGTGAGCCCACCGGTATCGTTGAAATTGGCGTAAATGGTGTAGGTGCTCTCGGCCGATTTCGGCGACAGGCCGCTCACCTGCAGCGCCAGAACCAGCAGGGCTGCAATGCCTGCGATCATGAACAGGCCCACAAGGATTTCAGTCGTTCTTTGTGCCATTTCCGGCTCCGGTAATGTCTCGTTAATCGATGGTTCAGAAATCGCCAAACATGACAGCGGTCAGTACAAAATCCAGCCCCAGCACCGCCAGGGACGAGTACACCACAGTCTTGGTGGTCGCGGAGCTGATGCCTGCCGATGTCGGCACACAGTCGTAGCCCTGGTAAACAGCGATCCAGGTGCAGACAAAGCCGAATACGACACTTTTGACCATGCCATTGAGTACGTCGTCAACGAAATCCACCGACGACTGCATATTGCCCCAGAATGAGCCCTCAAACACGCCCAGCCAGTCTACACCCACCAGCATGCCGCCCCAGATACCGATAACGGAGAAAATGGCGGCAAGCACCGGCATGGCAATAAAGCCGGCCCACAACCGGGGCGCCACCACGCGGCGCAGCGGGTCGACCCCCATCATTTCCATACTGGACAGCTGTTCGGTGGCCTTCATCAAGCCGATTTCCGCTGTCAGGGCGGAGCCGGCGCGGCCCGCGAACAGCAGCGCAGTCACCACGGGGCCCAGTTCACGCACCAGGGTCAGGGCAATCATCTGGCCGATGGCGGCTTCGGAGCCGTAATCACTGAGGATGGTGTAACCCTGCAGCGCCAGCACCATACCGATGAAAAGACCGGAGACCACAATAATCGGCAGCGACAGCACACCCACTGCGTACAGCTGTTTCATCAACAGCGGAAAACCGGTTGCCGGCCTTGGCACGCCGCCCAACACACCCGCGAGGAAGCGGCCTGAACGACCAAACGACGAGACACCATCCAGGCCAAGGCGCCCGAATGCGGCAATTCTTTCGATCAAGACACACCCCCGGAAAGCCCGAAATCCCTGGCGGCACCTTCTGCCGGATAATGGAAAGGCACCGGCCCGTCTGGCTGCCCCTGAAGAAACTGCTGGACCTGTCCGGAGGGGTGTTCGCGAAGCTGCTCCGGCGAGCCTTCGCCGATAACCCTGCCATCAGCGATGATGCAGGCGTAATGGCAGATGCTCAGGGATTCCGGCACATCGTGGGAAACCAGCACACTGGTCAGCCCCATGGAACTGTTCAGGTCCCGGATCAGTTTGACCAGAACGCCCATGGCGATAGGGTCCTGGCCGGCAAAAGGCTCGTCGTACAGGATCAGTTCCGGATCCAGGGCAATGCTTCTCGCCAGGGCGACCCGTCGGGTCATGCCTCCGGACAGTTCCGAGGGCATCAGATGCCTGGCACCACGCAGCCCGACCGCTTCCAGCTTCATCAGCACAATATCCCGGATCATGTCTTCCGGAAGACGGGTGTGCACGCGCAGGGGGAAGGCAACGTTCTCGAATACGCTCAGATCGGTGAACAGGGCACCACTTTGGAACAACATCCCCATTTTTTCCCGGAATGCGTAGAGGGCCTTGCGTCTGAGCTTGGGCACCTCGTGGCCATCTACCACCACACGGCCGGAATCGGGCCGGAGTTGACCGCCGATCAGGCGCAGGAGTGTGGTTTTACCGGTTCCGCTGGGGCCCATGATGGCGGTAATTTTGCCTCGGGGAATTTCCAGGCTGACACCGTCGAAAATCCGGCGCCCGGAGCGGGAAAACACAACATCCTCAAGCGATATGTAAGCCGATGAATCCATAGTCCCTACCTTTCAAAGAGGGCTACATTATGCCAAGGAACGCCCAAGCTCAATCCAAAGAACCCAAAATGTACTGATAGCAATGATCAGTTTGACTGAACTTTCGGTAACCGGGCCTCGTTGCCGGGCGAAAATGATATACTCCTCCGACCATTTCCAATGTCTTAACAGCCAGGCCCCAAGCCCGATGAACGAACAGACTCCGACCGATTTCCGAACGCCCGCCCTGCGTGCCATCCGCATCGAGCGAGACGCCATCAACGCTCTTGAGAGCCGTATCGACGATCATTTTACCCGGGCCTGTGAAGTTATTATGAAGTGCACGGGCCGCGTGGTGGTTACCGGCATGGGCAAGTCCGGCCACATCGGGAACAAGATCGCCGCAACCCTGGCCAGCACCGGCACGCCCTCGTTCTTCGTTCATCCGGGCGAGGCAAGCCACGGCGACATGGGTATGATTACCTCTCAAGACGTGGTTATCGCCATTTCCAACAGTGGCAACACCAGCGAGGTGGTCACCATTCTGCCACTGATCAAACGGATGGGCGCCCCGTTGATCAGTATGACCGGCAATGCGAATTCCACCCTGGCACGGGAAGCCATAGCCAATCTGGATGTCAGCGTACAGGTAGAAGCCTGCCCCCTGGGCCTGGCACCAACGTCGTCCACCACCGCAACCCTGGTGATGGGTGATGCTCTGGCGGTCGCCCTGCTTGAGGCCAGAGGTTTCAGCGCCGAAGATTTTGCCTTTTCCCATCCGGGCGGAAGCCTGGGGCGGCGGCTATTGCTGCGGGTCTCTGACATCATGCATACCGGTGATCGTATTCCGGTGGTCAGCGAGAGCACGCCCCTCAGCGGTGCGCTGCTGGAAATCTCCCGCAAGGGCCTTGGCATGACCACGGTCGTTGATGACCAGGGTGCGCTCACAGGAATATTTACGGACGGCGACCTTCGCCGGACCCTGGACCGCTCAGTAGACATCCACAATACGCCCATTCATGAAGTAATGACCCGGCATGGAAAAACCATCCAGGCCGATCATCTCGCGGCAGAGGCATTGAACGTGATGGAAGAAATGAAGATCAACGCCCTGCCGGTTACCGATGAGAACGGTGCCCTGACCGGCGCCATTAACATGCACGATTTGCTGCGGGCCGGGGTTATCTGACATGCAGAACCAATGGCCCGAGTCCCTGCTGGCGAAAGCGGCGTTAATCCGACTGATTGCCCTGGATGTCGATGGCATCATGAGCGATGGCAAGCTCTACTTCAGCGCCACCGGCGATGAGCTCAAGGCGTTCAACATTCTCGACGGCCTGGGCCTGAAACAGTTGATAGCTGCGGGTATAACTGTCGCTGTCATCACCGGGCGTAAGTCACCACTGACAGAAAAACGCATGCGGGACCTCGGTATCCCGCACCTGGTGCAGGGACGAGAGGACAAGAAAGCAGCCCTGCAGGAACTGGTGAGTACCATGAACATCCGCCCCGAAGCTATCGCCTACATGGGCGACGATCTGCCAGACCTGCCAGCCCTGAGGTTTGCGGGCCTGGGAATCACCGTACCCAACGGCTACTGGCTGGTTCGCCAGCATGCGGATTACTGCACCCGGGCGGGGGGAGGAGACGGCGCCGTGAGGGAGGCTTGCGATCTGCTGCTTAGCGCCCACGGAAAGCTGGACGCAGCGCTGGCGCCCTACCTGGAGCCTGATCAGGAGGCTGGCAGGTGAACTGGCTGCCGGACCGGCCCCGACTGCAAACACTGGCACTGGCGGGTACCATTGTTGCGGCGGTGTTTTTGCTGTGGCGAAGTGATGAGCCCCCGGTTATCGACAGGCAGGCCGCCGATCTGAGAGGCGATACCGAACCCGACGGATTCGTGGTCAATGGCAAGTACACCTCGTTCGATGAAGCCGGCAACCCCAAGGTCAGTTTTACCAGCCCGCGGATCGAGCAGTTCGAGGAGGGTAACCTGGCCACCATGGAATCGCCCAGGGCCGAGCTCTACAGCGTCACGGACGGCGCCGACACCCTGCCCTGGATTGTGGAGGCCGAAAATGGCAGTCTCCTGCAAAATGAAAACCTGCTTTACCTGACTGGCAATGTCCGGATACTCCGGAATGTGGACGGTCGGGACACCACCCTGACAACGCCAACCCTGACCCTGGACAACGACCGGGGCCTGGCATACACAGATGCACCCGTAGAAATACGCGACGTGACAGGAACCACCCGTGCCACAGGCATGAAAGCGTGGATCGACGAGCGGATTCTGGAACTGAACTCCCAGGTGGAAGGACTCTATGAAACCGGAAACTAACCGAAACCGGGGCCTGATGGCTGCCCTGCTGGCCATCACCTTGACCGGGCCGGCAGCCGCTTTCGAGCTTGATTCTGACATCCCCATCAAAGTAACCGCAGACAACGCCCGCCTCGACGACAACCAGGGTATCGCCACCTACACCGGCGATGTAGAGCTGGAACAGGGCGAGACCCATCTGAGTGCGAAGCGTGTGGTTCTGTACCGCGACGAAAACGGGCTGAACCGGATTGAAGCCTTCGGAAATCCGGCCCGTTACCGCCAGCCAAGCCGTGAAGGCGGAGGTGAAACCGACGCCAGGGCGCTGAATATCACCTGGTCGGCCGCTGACCAGCGTCTGATCTTTGAACGGCAAGCGGTCATCGAACAGAATGGCAACCTGTTCCGTGGCGACATCATCCATTATGATACCGCCCGCCGGGTCGTCACGGCCCAAGGCGGCGCCGATAGCGGCGAAGGGTCCGGCCGGGTAGAAATGGTGATTCAGCCACGCAGCACTGACAGACGCACTGATAGACAGGAATCCGATGGCAGTTCTGAGGGCCAGTAATCTGGCAAAGAGTTATAAACAGAAAAAAGTGGTGATCGACGTTTCCCTGGAAATCCGCAGCGGGGAAATTGTGGGTCTGCTGGGCCCCAATGGCGCCGGTAAAACCACCTGCTTTTACATGATCGTGGGGCTGGTTCCGGCCGACCACGGCCGGATCACCATCGACAGCCGCGACATCACTCATCTGCCCATGCACGGCCGGGCGCGCCAGGGCATCGGCTACCTGCCCCAGGAAGCCTCGGTATTCCGCAAACTGTCGGTGCGCGACAACATCATGGCCATTCTGGAAACCCGCAAGGGTCTGAGCAAGGCCGAGCGGGAAAAAAAGCAGGAAGAATTGCTCGAAGAATTCCACATTACCCACATTCGTGACAGCATGGGCATGGCCCTGTCCGGCGGCGAACGCCGGCGTGTGGAAATTGCCAGGGCCCTGGCGATGGAGCCGGCCTTTATCCTCCTAGATGAGCCGTTCGCCGGTGTCGACCCCATTTCCGTGAGTGATATCAAACACATCATCCGGCATCTCCGGGACAAGGGCATCGGTGTACTGATTACCGACCACAACGTACGGGAGACCCTGGACATCTGCGAGAATGCCTACATCGTTTCCGGTGGCCACATCATCGCCTCCGGTAATGCCGAATCCATTCTGGCCAACCAGCAGGTAAAGGAAGTGTACCTGGGCGATGAGTTCCGGCTGTGAAATTGGGGTCAGATGAAATTGGGGTCAGATGAACTTTTCATCTGACCCCAATTTCATCTGACCCCCGGATTGTTTTGATGATCGGTAGCAAGTAAACTCGGCAAAGAACTTGCTAGGGTAATAAAGAGCCAAGGCAAGTAACCGACATATAAAGATTTTTTTCACTACCCACGACACCGGGAGCTGATGAGTGACGGATCCTGAACCATGGTGATGAAAGCCTCCTTACAGTTAAAGCTGGGTCAAAGCCTGACCATGACGCCCCAACTGCAACAGGCGATCCGGCTTCTACAGCTTTCGACTCTCGACCTTCAGCAGGAAATCCAGCAGGCCCTGGAATCCAACCCCATGCTGGAAACGTCCGAGAATGAGGATCAGCCGGAAACCGACACCGGCAATGACGAACGGGAGGCCAATGCCACCGAGTCTGCCGCTGAAACGGCTCCCGAGCCTTCACCCGACTGGGATGAAAGCGAAAACGGTCCGGACTGGTCCTCGGAAAACGAAATCCCGGATAACATTCCGGACGATCTTCCGGTCGACACCGCCTGGGACGATATCTACCAGTCCGCACCGGCACCTGCCGCCCGGAACGATGACGAAAACGATCACGATTTCGAGACCCGCAACTCCCCCACTGACACGCTTCAGGATCACCTGGAATGGCAACTGAACCTGACCCCGATGAGCGAACGGGACCAGGCCATTGCACACGCCTTGATGGATGCAGTGGATGAGCGCGGTTACCTGACCAGTTCCCTGGAAGAGATTCATTCCGGGTTGCTGGATGAAAACGAAGAAGACCCCCTTGAGCTGGATGAAGTCGAGGCAGTCCTGCACCGGCTGCAGCATTTTGACCCTCCTGGCGTGTTCGCCCGGGACCTGCAGGAATGCCTGCTGATCCAGCTCAACCAGTTGCCGCCGGAGACGCCCTGGCTGGCCCAGGCTCGCCTGGTCATCACCCATTACATCAATCTGCTCGGCAACCGCGACTACGCCCAACTGTTGCGCCGAAGCCGCCTGAAAGAAGACCAACTGCGGGATGTACTGGCCCTGATTACCGGCCTCAATCCCCGTCCCGGTGACGTGATTGACCGCGCCGAACCTGACTATGTGATTCCGGATGTGATTGTTCGCAAGCACAACAGCCGCTGGCGCGTTGAACTGAACCCGGAAATTGCCCCGCGCATCCGCGTCAATGCCAGCTATGCTTCTCTTATAAGGCGTGCGGACAGCAGTGCCGACAACACTTACCTGCGGGATCAGCTGCAGGAGGCGAAATGGTTTATCAAGAGCCTGCAGAGCCGTAATGAAACCCTGCTGAAAGTAGCGACCCGCATTGTCGAGCACCAGCAAGGATTCCTGGACCAGGGTGAAGAAGCCATGAAACCGCTGATCCTTTCTGATATCGCCCAGGCGGTTGAGATGCATGAGTCCACGATTTCCCGGGTAACCACCCAGAAATACATGCACACCCCCCGGGGAATTTTCGAGCTGAAATATTTCTTCTCCAGCCATGTCAGCACTGACGAAGGCGGTGAATGTTCTTCCACGGCAATCCGCGCGATGATCAAAAAGCTGATTGCCGCGGAAATGCCCAAAAAGCCGTTGAGCGACAGTAAAATTGCAGCCATGCTAGGGGAACAGGGAATCAAGGTTGCGCGACGCACGGTTGCCAAGTACCGGGAGGCCATGCACATTCCGCCTTCGAACGAACGCAAACGACTGGTCTGAACACCCGGGGTCCGGGCGCAACGCACTATTCGCCGGCGCACAATGCACCAGCACCCAGACCGGCTCCCAGGAGCCGGAACGATGACAACAGGAGACGCCTATGCAACTCAATATTTCAGGCCATCACGTAGAACTGACTCCCGCACTGAAGGATTATGTTTCAGAGAAGTTCCAGAAACTCGAGCGTCACTTTGACCATATCAGCAACTGCCAGGTAACCCTGGAAGTGGAAAAAGTACGCCAGATAGCGGAAGCCACGCTGCACGTGGTTGGTGGTGACCTTCACGCAAAGGCAGAAAATGAGGATATGTACGCAGCCATCGATGCCCTGATCGACAAACTGGACCGCCAGATCCTCAAACACAAGGAAAAGAATGTAGACCGGATGCACGGAAACGGCTCTCGCTAACTGGCTGTTTTCATGCAAGTCATCCAATCGAGCTGCGACATGGCTTACGTGTCGCAGCCTTTTTTTAACGGAAATGCAGTCGATCCATGAGCGACACATCCCTGACCATAGACAACATACTTGCACCGGAGCTCACCCTCTGTCGGGTGTCGGCATCCAGCAAGAAACGGGCTCTGGAGTTTATTGCCGAGCAGATAAATCACCAGGACAATACCCTCAGTGAAACCCAGATATTCAATAACCTGATCTCACGGGAACGTCTGGGCAGCACCGGTATTGGCCAGGGAATTGCCATCCCGCACTGCCGCCTGGAAGGCCTGGATCACGTGGTGGGCGTACTGATGACGCTGGAAGAAAGTGTCGAGTTCGACGCCATCGACAACCAGCCGGTAGATCTGATCTTCGCTCTGATTGTGCCCAAGGAGGCCACCAGCGAACACCTGGAACTGCTCAGCCAGCTGGCGGAAAAATTCAACGAGCGGTCGTTCTGTGATCGCCTGCGACAATCCGAGGACGCCAGCACCCTGTATGAGCGCATGACCGCCTCGGGCGGATGACATTCATTGCAGTGGAGGTACGTGGTCATGAAACTGATTATCGTCAGCGGCAGGTCAGGGTCGGGCAAGAGTACCGCACTTCATGTGCTGGAAGATCTGGGCTTCTATTGCATCGACAACCTCCCGATCGGCCTGCTTTTCCCCCTTACCCGGGAAGCCGCCAGCCAGACAACACCGGGCCGGCTCGGCAAGATGGCCGTGAGCATCGACGCCCGCAACCTCTCTGGAGAACTGGCCAACTTCGAAGAGATCTATCGCCGCCTCCAGGAAACAGGGGTGACCCTAGAGATCATCTTCCTGGATGCCGACGAACAATCCCTGCTGCAGCGTTTCCATGCGACTCGCAGAAAGCACCCGTTGAGCGACGACAAGACCTCTCTGCGGGAAGCCATCACCAGCGAAAAAAAACTTCTTGAACCACTTTCCAAGCTGTCCGATCTGTATGTGAACACCACCGGTATGTCCATGTACGAACTCCGGGATATGGTGAAGCAGCGGGTGGTCGGCAGGAAGGACCAGGAACTTGCCCTGCTGTTCCAGTCGTTTGGCTTCAAGCACGGTGTGCCGCTGGATTCCGACTATGTCTTCGATGTTCGTTGCCTGCCCAACCCCTACTGGGATACCAGTCTCAGGAAATACGTGGGCACCGATCAGCCGGTGATTGAGTTCCTGGAGAAAGAACCGGCAAGCCGGAAGATGATCGATGATCTCAAGACTTTCCTGGGCACCTGGTTACCTTCCTTCGCGGACAGCAACCGCAGCTACATGACCATTTCCATTGGCTGTACCGGAGGCCAGCACCGCTCTGTGTATGTGTGCGAGCAACTGGGAGAGCACTTCCGGCAACGCTACAACAATGTCCAGGTGCGGCACACCGAACTGCCACATTTGCAAACACGGGAAGAGATCTGACCAGCCCATGATTCGCCGCCCGATTACCATTATCAACAAACTGGGGTTGCACGCCCGTGCCACCGCCAAGCTGGTTGCCACAGCCTCCGAATTCGACAGCAGCGTGAGAATCGCTGGCAAGGGCCGGGATGTAGACGCCAAAAACATCATGCAGGTGATGATGCTGGCAGCCAGCAAAGGCACGGATGTGGAGCTCATTGCCGACGGACCGGACGAGGAGCAGGCCATCGATGCACTGGTGGAGCTCATCAACGATTATTTTGGCGAGGGCGAATAAAAATGGGGTCAGATGAACTTTTCATCTGACCCCATTTTCATCTGACCCCGATTTAATTTCCTACAACTCTTTCTCACCGATAGCGCCTAACTCCGCTATAATACAGGCGTTTTCTCACGCCGGGTGATTCATGACCGATATTCTGGAAAAAAGCCAGGCCCGCCAGCGCCTTCGCTCCCTGAGCGAAGCCCTGGACAGTGGCGCGCTGAAGCAGGTTGCACGCATCCTGAACGGTGGCCTGAGCCCCAGCGACATTGCTCACCTGCTGGAATCTTCGCCGCCCCGGCAGCGGGCGCTGTTATGGAATCTGGTCGACAAGCAACTGGAAGGGGAAGTCCTCCAGTACCTGAGCGATGATATTCGCGGATATTTCCTGAGCCAACTGAACGCCCAGGAACTGGCGGACATTATTGAGGATTTCGAGTCGGACGACCTGGCCGACTTGCTGCAGCAGTTGCCGGACACGGTGATCCAGGAGGTTCTGGACACCATGGACGAGCAGGACCGCCAGCGTGTGGAAGAGGTCCTTTCCTACCCGGAGGACACCGCCGGCGGCCTGATGAACACGGACACCATCACGGTGCGCCCGGACATCAGCATTGACGTTGTACTGCGTTACCTTCGCCGGCACCGTACCTTGCCGCCCATGACCGACAGCCTGATTGTGGTCAGCCGGCGCGATGAATTCATCGGTATGCTGCCGATCACCAAGATGCTGGTATCCAACCCTGCCTCGACCGTACGGGAAGTCATGGACACCGACATCGAGCCCATTCCCGTTAGCCTCTCCGACACCAAGGTCGCGACACTGTTCGAGCGCTACGATCTGATCTCGGCACCGGTGGTGAACGACGAAGGCCGGTTGCTGGGCCGGATCACCATCGATGACGTGGTTGACGTTATCCGCGAGGATGCGGATCACTCGCTGATGAGCATGGCCGGTCTGGACGAAGATGAAGATACCTTTGCTCCGGTCTGGAAAACCACGCGCCGCCGGGCGATCTGGCTCGGGATTAACCTGGTTACCGCGCTTACGGCATCGGCAGTGATCGGCATATTCGAGGCGACCATCGCCAAAGTAGTGGCGCTTGCGGTGCTGATGCCAATTGTTGCCAGCATGGGCGGCATTGCCGGCAGCCAGACCCTGACTCTGGTCATCCGGGGCATGGCCGTCGGGCAAATCAGCGGCGCCAACGTTCGTTGGCTGCTGAACCGGGAGTTTCTTTCCGGCATCCTTAACGGGCTGCTCTGGGCGGCGGTGGTCGCCGGTGCTGCCATGCTCTGGTTCCAGGAGGTGCTGATTGGAGCCATTATTGCGGCCGCCCTGGTGATCAATCTTGTTGCAGCGGCGCTGGTGGGCACGGTGCTGCCGCTGTTTCTCAAGTCACGTAATATCGATCCGGCTCTGGCTGGTAGCGTGATACTGACAACCGTGACGGATGTGGTTGGATTCATGGCCTTTCTTGGCCTGGCGACCATTTTCTACGCCTGATAGGCGAACATGGGGTCAGATGAAAGCTTTCATCTGACCCCGACTTTACGGCTACTGGATTTATGAAAGACAACCACGACAACCCCGACAACGACGCGCCGGAATACGACGGCCCCAGCAAGTCCCAGCTCAAACGGGAAATGCATGCACTGCAGGACCTGGGCAGGCGGATGCTCGACCTGGGCAAGGATCAACTGGAAACCCTGCCGATCAGTGATAGCCTGAGGGCTGCCATCGAGGAATCCCGGCGCATCCGCCAGAATGAGGCCAGGCGACGGCACCTCCAGTACATCGGCAAGATCATCCGCCAGGAAGACGATCCCGAGGCCCTGAAAAAAGCCATCGACGCCTTTGATGCCGGTAGTGAAGAACACACCCGCAGACACCACCTGGCCGAACGCTGGCGCGACCGGATGATTGCCGAGGGCGATTCGGTGGTGGGGGAATTCTTCAGCTACTGCCCGGGGGCAGACATGCAGCACCTGCGCAATCTGGCCCGGAACGCCCGCAAGGATGTCGAAAAACAGAAAAACACCGGCCAGTCCCGGAAACTGTTCCGTTATCTTCGGGAGTGCATCGACGACGCTGAAGCTGTGTGAAAACGGGGTCAGATGAAAATGGGGTCAGATGAACTTTTCATCTGACCCCATTTTCAGCTTAGCCGACGGTGCTCCCAGACCGGCATTCGGGTACGGAGGTTGGCAATCTGCTCTGGGTCGAGTTCCGCGGAGACCACACCCGGACCCTCGCCAATTTCAGTCACTACCCTGCCCCAGGGATCGCAGATCAGGCTATGGCCGTAGGTCTGCCGCCGTTCACTGTTCTGACCACCCTGCCCGGCGGCCACCACCCAGACCTGGTTTTCGATGGCCCGGGCCCGGATCAATGGGTGCCAATGGGCATCGCCGGTCTGCCAGGTGAAGGCGCTAGGCAGGCATACCCAGTCGGCCTCCTGCTCTCTCAGCGCCCTGAACAGCTCCGGGAAGCGCAGATCGTAGCAGATGGCAAGTCCCAGCTTCCCAGCCGGCGTGTCCACGGTAACGACCTGCTCCCCCGGCTCAAAGGTGTCGGACTCACGATACTGGCCATGGGCGTCTTCAACCATGGCATCAAACAGGTGGATCTTGTCATAACGGGCAACCTCTATTCCCTGGTCATCAAACACCAGGCAGGTTGCACGGACCCGGGCCTCGATATCTGAACCATCCGGGCGTTGCGCCAGCGGCATCGAGCCGCCGACGATCCAGATCCCGAGCTTCCGGGCCTGTTCCGCCAGAAAGGCCCGTATCACCGGGTCGGGGCCGGCTTCCTTGCGGCCACAATCAACCATCTGGCTGCTTGCCAAGACCGCAAAATTTTCCGGCAGCACCGCTACCCCGGCCCCCTGTCCCGCGGCCTCCGCCAGCAATCGCTCCGCTTCGGCCAGGTTGGCGCGGATATCATGGCTGCTGACCATCTGAATGGCTGCAACCCGACTGCAAACACCTTCGCTCATGACCGTCTCCCGTTCTTATTGACCGGTATCAAATACCCGCTGCAAATCCACTTTCGGCTGACCCCATGTACCTGTAACACGGTAGGTCGCACTGGTCAGCTTGCTCAGAGGATCACCCAGAACCTTGTCCAGCACAAACAGGGCGCCACCAATGGGCGCGCCGGCTCCCATCAGCAGTGCCGCCAGGGGCAGATTCTGGGTCAGGGGCAACACAACCACCAACCGCATATTTAGCTGCTCACTGGCCATATTGGTGGCTCCACTGAGTTTGAAGGCACCGGAGGGGCCCACCACCTGAAGTTCGGGATCCATCGTCAGTAAGCCGCGGGTAATCTGAGCCTTGCCAGAAATGGCATCGAATGCCACGCCTCGCTCGTACAGATCGGAAAAATCGAGCTTAAGCCGCCGCCACAGCGTATCCGAGTTCAGGAGATTGAAAATGCGGAACAACTGGGCGCTATTGTTACGCTCAAGAATCACCCCCTCATCCAGTCTCAGACTGACCGAGCCATTGAGCTCCGCTATCGAGAATTCATCCGGACGACCGGGCCAGTCCAGATCCAGTTGAATGTTGGTGGCCTCGTTGGTAACCGGCATGTCGGTGTCGAACAGGTTGTTCAGATCTGCCAGGGCACCACCGGTAATAGCCCCCCAAAACCGGCTTGTCTCCCGCTCGTCAACAATACTCCAGGTCATGTTACCCGTCAGTGTCAGGGAGTTTAACCGCCCCTCCATGTCAGTGACGTTGAGCCGGTGCGGCTCGGGGCGAAGTCGGAAGGCCCAGCCGCCCAATGAATCAGCGTTCAGTTGGAGATCGGCGATGGTTACGTCAATGTCTGGCCAGTTGCCCATATCCAGGGCCCGGAACGCTTCGAGCTGTTTGTTCAGGGTGAGAAAATCCGCGGGCTCCTTCGCAGTTCCCTCGCCGCGCATGAGTCGCAGAACCTCAAAATCCGCCATGATCGTATCGCCATTGTCCGGGATCAGCACCTGACCCCTCGCGCGCTTTGAGTCGGTCTTGACGACCCAGCGGTCGCCGAGATCCAGGGCATTGATGTCAATATCGGTCAACAGCTGGTTCCCGAGGTAGATGTGGTCCAGGCGAAGGTCAAATCCGGTCTTCTTCCACAACAGATCGAATGCCAGCCGGTTTTCCCATTCTCCGGTGATGCTCAGGCCGCCGGCAGCAGAGGGTTTGATAACCGCCCTGAGGGGCGCCGCTTCACCAGCGGGTTTTGACAGCGGCTCCGGCCACTCAACGGCCAGGCCCTCGAGGCTGGAGCGCACCCGGATGCCGGAGGTCGAATCCACCCCCATGTCCAGTTCGGCGATGTAGGACACCCTTCCCTGGAGGCCGAGACCGGCCTTTGCCGAAAGACCCGCGCTGGCAAACACACCGGGCACCGGAAGTTCGCCTGACTGGCTGACGCTCAGGGCGGCCCCTGAGCGGGCCCGACTGAACGCCATGGTGACGGGCTCACCGAAAAACTTCGCCGCCAGCGGGCCACCGGAAAAGCCGTCTTCGCTGTGGTAGGTCAGTTCGCCGTGAACATCCTCCCAGGCCAGACCGGCGGAGGGGTACACAACAGAACCGTCAGCAACAGCAATGTTGGCCTCAACCACGGGAGCTTGCCCCGAGCCAAGCGGCAGATCAATACCGAGAACGAGCTGGTACTGGCCACCGTACTGCAATTTTCGGGCTTCCCTTCCGGCCATCTCCCCCAGTGGGCTGTTGTCCATCCAGTAACCCAGCGACTCTCCGGGTACCCTTGCCGAGACATCGACCCTGACCCGGGCATTTTCCCCGGGAATGACCCTGACCGAACTCGGATTCAGGTTCAGCCCCCCGGTCTTGCCAGCGTCGAGGCTGACCAGTGTGTTGCCGTTATGAACTTCCACCCGGCCCCGGGCAGAGCGAACCTCCGGCCAGTTTTCGTCATAACGAACAGTGGCCTGGTCGAACTGGAAACCCATAGAGGAAACGAAGGTGCCCCGCGGAGCATCAGGACCTATCTGGCCATGACCGTAGTAGACTCCGGAGGTGATATCCGCCTCGAGGATGGCTGTTGTCAGCCACTCGTACAATCCGGGGTTGACCACTTTGACCGGCACAAAATCGGCCAGCATCCCGGCGGTGCCGTTCTTCAACGACACCCTGAGGCCAAGGTTGTCCTCGCCCTCGCGGTCCAGCTTCAGGTCAAACGCGCCCTCGATTTCCGTGCTCTCGTTGTAGACCATACGAACACTATCGGAGAATACCCGGGTGATGGGACCGTCCAGTTGCCAGGCGATCTGGCCCTCAAGTGCCGGGAATGACCAGGCGCCACCAAACAGTTCAGGAAACTCGAGGCTTACGGGTGCCTCCCCGGTCGCAACCCGAACATAGCCGCTATTTCTGTCCAGAAAGATAGTGCCGTTAACAGACGTGACCCCGGGTGCCCCGCCGTAGGCCCGGACACTGGCATCCCGGAGCCGGCCCGAAAGCTCGAATTTCTCCGGAGACTGGTCAGGCAGGTACACTTCAAGCTGGTCAAGGAATCCGCCAGGGCGATAATTGCGCAGGGCCCTCAGGGCCGGTTCCGGCAGGATCGGAAGTCTCGAGGCCAGGCGGCGGGTGGGCGCAAGGGGCAGCGCATCGGCGATCACCGACATACCGCCATCCGAAGGCGCCAGGCGCAGGCTAAACGGGGAAACTACGTCACCATTCCAGGTCCACTGGAGCTGTTTGATATGCCATTCCCCCAGGGCGAAGGAGTCGGACCCGCTCAGTTTCTCATCGGCCATAACGCTATGGTGGCGACGCCAGCCAAATCGCGCGCGAATGTCTTCCAGAGGCGCAAGTGACTCATGCCCCACACCCAGTTGCAGGTACGGTGTCCGGACACTGCCCGTCACCTGCTGCAACTGACCGTCCCGGAACGTCAGCCAGGCCTCACCACCAAGATCAAACCCCTCCAGTCGAAGCATCCGCCACTGGTATTCGTCGATCAGGTCGTCGAACAGCCGTCCCGAATCCACATCAAGATACAGCTGGCCGGTAAAATCACCCCGGAAGAAGTGCTCCCCCACCAGGGCGAAGCTGGCCAGTTGCTGGGTCGTGCCAGACTGCATGGCCCGGCCAGAGGCATGGAACAGTCCACGGCGATACTCCAGATCCAGTTGGGGAATGTCCAGATGGCGACGGTTGCCCTGACTGTCCCGGATACCAAGATCCACCCGGGTGAACTTCACATGGGGATCAGACAGCCAGTTGCCGGCAAGCTCCAGCCACTCATGCAGCTGGTTGCTGACCAGCCCCGGAATGTCGGCACCCAGCACTGCCACATTGCCGCTCTGTTCCCGGGTAACCGTGAGTTCCAGCCCTTCGGCTTCAAAATCTTCGAACACAACCCTCAATCGCCTCAGGGATGCCAGGGCATCAAGCCGGATATTGAGGTACTCCAGGTTTGCCACAACAACACCGGTTTCAGTGTTGCTGACCCGGATATCACGGGCGGAAAAGGAAGGATCAAGCCAGTACCAGCGGGAGGAAAGACTGCCAATACTGACGTTGTGCCCCAGTCGGTCAGAAAGTTCACGAGCCAGATCGTCGCGAAAGCTGTCTACGTTCCGGGTCAACTGGCGGCCCAGGCCAGCATAGAGGGCGAATAGCACCAGCACGACCAACAGCAACCACCAGATCAGGCTGGCAAGGCGTGCCGCCAGCCGAACCGGAGGGCTCTCTGGCAGGTTCTCCGGAAGCGGCGGCCCGTGATCGGTGGAGGACATCCGGGCACCTTACTCCACAACCCGGCGGATTGCCCCGGGCTCAGAGCAAAACGACATCGTACTGCTCCTGGCTGTATAACGGCTCTACCTGGAAACGAATGGTTTTGCTGATAAAAGTCTCCAGATCGGCCACGTTGTCTGATTCTTCATCCAGCAGGCGGTCGACCACACTCTGTGATGCCATCACCAGGTAACTCTCGGCATCGTAGGCGCGGTTGACCCGGAGAATCTCCCGAAAGATCTCGTAGCACACGGTCTCGGTGGTTTTGAGGAATCCGCGGCCGTCACAGATCGGGCAGGGCTCACACAGCACCTGGCCGAGACTCTCTGTGGTGCGTTTGCGGGTCATCTCCACCAGGCCCAGTTCCGATACGCCGGTAATCTTAGTTTTGGCGTGATCACGCTCCAGCATTTTTTCCAGCATGCGGTGCACCTGACGCTGATGTTCGGGATCTTCCATGTCGATAAAATCAATAATGATGATGCCACCGAGATTTCGCAAACGCAGCTGGCGGCTGATGGCGCGGGCGGCCTCGAGATTGGTTTTGAAGATGGTTTCTTCCAGATTCCTGTGGCCCACAAACGCACCGGTATTGATATCGATGGTGGTCATTGCCTCGGTCTGATCGATGATCACGTACCCGCCGGACTTGAGCTGGACCTTGCGGCTCAGGGCTTTCTGGATCTCGTCTTCCACCGAGTAGAGATCGAATATGGGCCGCTCTCCCGGATAACACTCAACCTTGTCGGAAAATTCCGACACGAACTCATCCACAAACTCCATTACCCGCTGGTGACTTTCACGGCTGTCGATGCGGACTTTCTCGGTCTGGGGCCGGATCAGATCCCGGATGGTACGAATGAACAGAGGCAGATCCTGGTAGACTACCGCCGGTGCCTGAACGCGGGAAATCCGCTCATGGATGGACTGACTCAACCGGTGCAGGTAGGTCATGTCGCCAGCCAGGTCTTCCGGTAATGCTGCCTCGGCAGCGGTCCGGATGATGTAGCCACCCCGAACATCCGAGTCCCCTGCGGCGGCTTCTTCGACTACCGATTTCAGTCGTGCCCGCTCGGTGTCGTCTTCAATCCTCTGGGAAATACCCACATGGCTGACACCGGGCATGAACACCAGGTACCGGGAGGGGATGGAGAGCTGGGTTGTCAGCCTCGCGCCCTTGGTGCCAATCGGGTCTTTGGTGACCTGGACGACCAGAGACTGGCCCTCACGAAGCAGGCTGCGAATGTCCGGAACGGTTTTCGGGGTATCGGCCGGATCGCCGCCATTGGACTGGCTCGGAGCCACATCGGAGGCATGGATAAACGCCGCCCGCTCCAGACCAATATCGACGAACGCCGCTTCCATGCCCGGCAATACCCGCACCACCTTGCCCTTGTAGATGTTCCCGACAATGCCTTTCCTGCTGGTGCGCTCAATATAGGCTTCCTGCAGCATGCCGTTCTCGACCAGAGCCACGCGGGTTTCCACGGGTGTGACGTTGATCAGGATCTCTTCACTCATGATGTTTGGCTCTCCAGACTGCGCGGCCAGTTTCTCCAGACCGGGTAACCAGCATCGGCCAGCAGTGCTGCTGTTTCCTGCACAGGCAATCCAACCACGGCACTGTAGCTGCCCCGGAGCTCATTGACAAAAATACCACCAAGGCCCTGAATTCCATAACTTCCGGCCTTGTCCATTGGTTCACCACTGGCAACGTAGGCCTCGATTTCGCCAGCAGATAAAGCCCTGAATCGGACTTCGGTCACCACGAGCCGGGAGTGGCATACGCCATCCCAAGCCAGCGCCACAGCGGTCATCACCTGATGGGTCGCACCAGAGAGCCGGGCCAGCATCGCCCTGGCCTCGCTGGCGCCGGAGGGTTTACCGAGGATGACACGATCAAGAACCACGGACGTATCCGAACCCAGTACCAGGCATTCCGGAGAGGATTGCGCCACCGCCAGAGCCTTCGCCCGGGCCAGCCGCTCCACATAGTGTTCCGGCGTTTCGCCAGCCCCCGGTGTTTCATCAATATCCGCCGGACGAACCAAAAAGCTCAGGCCGATCTGCTGCAACAGCTCTGCCCGGCGGGGAGAAGCCGAGGCAAGAATGATTGGCGACATGGCTAACCCAGTTTGCGGTTAATGTTGTCCAGCACAATGGAAAGCACTGGCCATACCAGGGCGCTGGTCAGGGCCGGCCAAAGGTAGCTGAAGCCGGCATCCTCGGCACCAATCAGTTGCTTCAGGAAATGTACCAGCATCTGGTTGATCCCGAGCAACAGGAACACTATCAGGCACTGCTGGGGCATCGGGTACATGCGAAGGCGCTGGTGAATGGTGAGCACCAGGAAGGCGATCAGTGCCATGGCCATGGCGTTTACACCGAGGGGGGTAGCCTCAAGAACGTCCAGCAGCAGCCCGAGACACCAGGCCAGCAGAATACCGAACTGGGCCGGCGCCCGGAACGTCCAGTAGAAAACAACCAGCCCCAGCCACTCAGGACGGAACTCGAACCAGCCAACCGGGAACAGGGAAATGCTGAAAACCAGGGCGACAACAACGGACAGTGCGAAAACCGGGTAGCTGATTACCGATAACATCAGTCCTGTCCTCCCTGTGCGGCGTCTGCCTCACCGCTCGCGGCGGTCTCGCCTTCAGCGGCCTCACCGTCGGGCGATGTCGATGCTTCCGGCGGAAACACTACCAGCACCAGACGGCTCTGGTTTAGTTGCGCTTTCGGCGTTGCCTCGATGGAGGCAAACGGCTCACCCGGCTCCTTGGAAATGCGGCTTACTTCTGCCACCGGGTAGCCCCGGGGGAACCGGCCACCCAGGCCGGAACTTACCAGAAGATCCCCTTCCCGGATGTCCGCGGTGTCTGGCACATGGACCAGATCAAGGGTAACGCTATCGCCGGTGCCCAGCAGGATAGCCCGCAATCCGTTGCGGACCACTTCCACCGGAACGGCGTGGCTGCTGTCAGACACCAGCAGTACCCGAGACGTTAACTGGCTGCTCCGTACCACCTGCCCCATCAATCCGTGCGCATCCAGAATGGCCTGGCCTGGCACGACGCCATCGCGCCGGCCTTTGTTGATAATGACCTCATGAGAGAATGGATCCGGAGAGACACCGACCACTTCGCCCACGATGACGCGGTCGTCCAGCACCTCGGAGGAGTTCATCAGGCGGCGCAGTTCGTTGTTTTCGGAGGCAAGGGCCGCGTATTTCAGGGCGCGCCGTTCCAGGATCATCAGGCGGGCCCGGAGGTCTTCGTTTTCCTGCTGCAGGTCCTTCTTGTTTTCAAACAGCCCAGCCACCCAGTCGGTGAATTCATAGGGTGCATTGCCGAGCCAGTACACCGGAGCCAGACCTGTGGCAATGGTGCTACGCACGGTTGAGACCTTGTCGAAACGCGCATCGGCAACCACCAGGGCTGCCGATACGAGAAAAACGATGAGGAGTCTGAAACCGGGAACAGACCCCTGGACGAAGATGGTTTTAATGTCGAGCCCTCCCCACGGGATTACCCCTCCTGGGAGAACATTCCGATGCCACCCCGGTCAATCACTTCCAGCGCCTTGCCGCCACCACGGGCGACGCAGGTCAGCGGGTCTTCTGCGATGATCACCGGCAGGCCGGTTTCCTCACTGATCAGTTTGTCCAGCCCGCGCAGTAACGCCCCGCCACCGGTCAGTACGATACCGCGCTCTGCGATGTCGGAGGCCAGTTCAGGCGGCGATTGTTCCAGGGCGCTTTTCACGGTCTGGACAATCTGGGCCAGGGATTCCTGCAGCGCATCGAGGATTTCCTCGCTGTTCAGGGTGAAGGCCCTGGGCACGCCTTCGGCCAGGTTGCGACCACGCACGTCGATTTCGCGGATTTCGAGGCCCTCATAGGCGCAGCCGATTTCGTGTTTGATGCGCTCGGCGGTGGAATCGCCGATCAGGCTGCCGTAGTTGCGGCGCACGTAGGTAACGATGGCTTCGTCGAACTTGTCACCACCCACCCGAACGGACTCGGCATAGACAATGCCGTTCAGGGAGATGATGGCGATTTCGGTGGTGCCACCGCCGATGTCGACGATCATGGAGCCACTGGCTTCTTCCACTGGCAGGCCGGCGCCTATGGCCGCGGCCATGGGCTCTTCGATCAGGAACACTTCGCGGGCGCCGGCGCCGAGGGCGGATTCGCGAATGGCTTTGCGCTCTACCTGGGTGGACTTGCTGGGTACGCACACGAGCACCCGCGGGCTCGGGGTAATGAAGCTGTTCTCATGCACCTTGTGGATGAAGTGCTGGAGCATTTTTTCGGTAACGACAAAATCTGCAATCACGCCGTCTTTCATGGGACGGATGGCGGTGATGTTGCCGGGGGTGCGGCCCAGCATGCGTTTGGCCTCTGCACCGACGGCGGCGACCATTTTCTGGGAACCACTGGTGCGAATGGCCACAACGGATGGCTCATTCAGAACGATTCCGCGCTCACGGACGTAAATCAGGGTGTTGGCGGTGCCCAGGTCGATGGACAGGTCGCTTGAGAATAAGCCTCGGAGTCTTTTTATCAACATTCGTGTAGTTTCAACCTGAGAGTTGCAGTCGCAGAGAAAAGATGCGGCAACTTTAGCAGTGAGCACCCCGGCAGGCAAGGCGCGAACCGGCCTCACGCCTTACGGTTCACACATTTACCTTATGGGCTGGGGCCTCCCGCCATTGTTCGAATCTGTTACCATGTCGCTTTAATTTTTTGGCTTGGGTGGAGGGCCGCCCGAAGATTGCCTTTCAAAACACGCTACGAGCACATCCCTGTGCGCTTGTTTCGGGCCGTCCCTGGCCCTCAACAGTTTTGAAAGGCAATCTCCGAGCGACCCCACACTTCAAAAGCGCCTTCAATCTCGAAAGATTTATTACCGACATTTTATTTACCTGGGAGGCTAATGCGTGACCATTTCCCGTGAGGACATTGAGAAAGTCGCTGTGCTCGCCCGCATTCGTGTGGATGACGAGCAGGTTTCGGCTCTGGAGAAGGATCTGGGCAATATCCTGGATCTGGTGGATCAGCTGGGGGCGGCCGACACCGATTCAGTTGAGCCCATGGCCCATCCGCTGAATGCGGTCCAGCGTCTGCGCGCTGATGAGGTAACCGAGACCAACCAGCGGGAGGCGTTCCAGGCGATTGCGCCGGCTACCGAGAACGGGCTTTATCTGGTTCCCCGAGTGATTGAATAAGCCATCGAATGATTCATGGGAATTGAACGATCTGACGAACAGCGATTTCAGGATTCATCATGCATAACAAATCCGTAGCAGAGCTTTCCCGGGAACTGGGCAGCGGCCAGGTGTCCAGCGTGGAGCTGACCCAGCATTTTCTCGACCGCATCAGGCAGGAGGATGGCAAGTACAACAGTTTTATTAGCGTGACCGGGGAGCAGGCGCTTGCCGATGCCAAGGCGGCGGATGAGCGGCGGGCGGCGGGGAATGCGACGCCCTGGACGGGGGTTCCGTTTGCCCACAAGGATATTTTCTGCACCAGCGGTGTTCGCACCACTTGTGGCTCGAAGATGCTGGAGAATTTTGTTCCGCCTTACGATGCAACGGTCACCGCGAATTTCCGCCAGGCGGGTGCGGTGTGTCTGGGCAAGACCAACATGGATGAGTTCGCCATGGGGTCCTCCAACGAGTCCAGCCATTTTGGCGCGGTGACCAATCCATGGGGGCTTGGCCAGGGTGAGAAGCGGGTGCCGGGTGGTTCTTCCGGCGGTTCCGCGGCGGCGGTCTCGGCGCGGCTGGTGCCTGCGGCTACGGCGACGGATACCGGCGGCTCCATTCGCCAGCCGGCGGCGCTGTGTGGCGTTACCGGGCTGAAGCCGACCTATGGCCGGGTGTCCCGATACGGAATGATTGCCTTTGCCTCCAGTCTTGATCAGGGCGGTACTATTGCCCGCAGCGCTGAGGACAATGCGCTTATGCTGAATGTGATGGCGGGCTTTGATCCGAAGGACTCGACTTCCATTGATCGAGAGGTGCCGGATTACACCGCCACCCTGAACGAGCCGTTAAAAGGTCTGAAGATTGGTTTGCCGAGGGAGTATTTCAGTGACCAGCTCAGCCCGGCGATGGAGCAACAGGTTCGCGATGCGGTAACAGAATACGAGAAACTGGGCGCCACCGTGAAAGAGGTATCCCTGCCTAACGCCCGGCTTGCGATTGCCGCCTATTACGTGATTGCGCCGGCGGAGGCCTCCGCCAACCTGTCCCGTTTTGACGGGGTGCGTTACGGCTACCGCTGCGAAGATCCGAAGGATCTGATGGATATGTACACCCGCACCCGTGCCGAGGGCTTTGGCACCGAGGTGAAACGTCGGATTCTGGTAGGCACTTACGCTCTGTCCGCCGGGTATTTCGATGCCTACTACCTGAAAGCCCAAAAGGTTCGCCGCCTGATCCAGCAGGATTTCATCAATGCCTTCAGGGAAGTGGACGTGCTGATGAGTCCGACCACGCCCTCCCCGGCCTTTATCCAGGGCGAGAAAACCAGCGACCCGGTGACCATGTACCTGGAGGATGTGTTCACCATCGCCATCAACCTGGCGGGCATTCCGGCCATGTCGGTGCCGGCAGGTTTCGTGGATGGTCTGCCGGTGGGGTTGCAGATTATCGGGGATTACTTCTCCGAGGCCCGCTTGCTGAACGCCGCCCATCAATTCCAGCAGGTGACCGACTGGCACCAGCGTGAACCGCAATAAGTCCGGGACAGGCCCAGAACAGGAGAGCAACCATGCAGTGGGATATTGTGATCGGGCTGGAAATTCACGTTCAGCTCGCCACCAAGACCAAGATTTTTTCCGGCTCCAGCACCGCCTATGGCGCCGAGCCCAACACCCAGGCCAATGCCGTTGACCTGGCCATGCCCGGTACCCTGCCCGTACCCAATGAGCAGGCCTTCCGCTATGCGGTGATGTTTGGTTTGGCGGTGAATGCCCAGATTGAGCGCCGCTCGGTGTTCGAGCGCAAGAACTATTTCTACCCGGACCTACCCAAAGGCTACCAGACCACCCAGCTGGAGCGCCCGATTGTCGGCCCCGGCCACGTGGACATTGAGCTGGCGAACGGCGAGACCAGGCGCGTTCGGATTCACCACGCCCACCTGGAAGAGGATGCCGGCAAATCCCTTCATGAGGATTTCCACGGTATGACCGGTGTGGATCTCAACCGGGCCGGCACGCCGCTGATCGAAGTGGTCACCGAGCCGGATATGACCAGCGCAGAGGAAGCTGTGGCCTTCGCCAAAAAACTGCACGGCATCGTGACCTCTCTGGGCATCTGTGACGGCGATATGTCCCAGGGCTCCATGCGCTTCGACGTGAACATCTCCCTCAAGCCAAAAGGCTCGGACACCCTCGGTACCCGTACCGAAACCAAGAACCTGAACTCTTTCCGATTCATGGAACAGGCCATTGCCCACGAAGTGGAACGACAGATGGACATCCTCGAAGACGGCGGCAGGATTGTGCAGGAAACCCGCCTGTACAATGGTGATCGGGACGAATCCCGCTCCATGCGCACCAAGGAAGAAGCCAACGACTATCGCTACTTCCCCTGCCCGGACCTATTGCCAGTGGAGATCGATGACTCATTCATCGAAGAGGCTCGAAACAGCCTGCCGGAACTGCCGGACGCGCGCAAAGCCCGCTTTATGGAGCAGTACGGTCTGAACGACTACGACGCCGGCCTGCTCAGCGGTGACTCAAAACTGGCCGCGTTCTTCGAGGACGCCGCCAGCCACGGCAAAGACGCCAAGCTCGTGGCCAACTGGATCCAGGGCGAATTTTCCGCCCGCCTGAATGCCGAGGAGAAAACCGTTGCCGACTCCCCCATTACCGGCGCCCAGTTGGGTGACCTGGTGGTACGGATTGCCGACAATACGATTTCATCCGCCGGTGCGAAGAAGGTGTTCGAGGCGCTTTGGTCTGGTGAAAGCGACAATGTCGACGCCATCATTGACGCCCAGGGCCTGAAGCAGGTGTCTGACACCGGTGCACTGGAGGCCATGGTGGACAAGGTTCTGGCCGGCATGCCGGATCAGGTAGCCCAGTACCAGAATGAGGAGGACCCGAAGAAGCGCAAGAAGATGCTTGGAGGCTTCATGGGGCCTTTGATGAAGGCCTCCAAGGGTCAGGGGAATCCCAAGCTGTTTAACGAGATATTGGTTCGCAAGCTTGGGGGGTAAGCCTTGGGCTTTGGGTCGTGGTTTTTTGGCTGCGGCCCTAGCCTTCTTTTCCTGGAGTTAACGCACGGGAGGGTGGAGCCTTCCCGCGCTGTTAAACTTCTCAGCTATAGTCTGCTGTCCGACCTACCTTTATTCCTGTCGACTATATCCGGGCTTTCTGACGCGTTGGTGAGAGGCTTCTCCCAAAAATGTTGGAGGCCAAGGATGGCCGGAAACAAGCGCACATGGACGTGCTCGTAGCGGTTTTTGGGAGAAGCCTCTCACCAACGCCTCCCCCGAAACCATCGGGCTAGGTGCCCACCCCAAAGGCTACCGAACAAGCCGGGCCCAAAGATCATGCTCATCGGCATGCTCAACCACGGCCTGAACAATCTCACCGGGCACAAGATCCGTCTCATCGTTTAGGTAGACCATCCCGTCAATCTCCGGCGCATCGGCTTTGGAACGGCCGATGGCGCCTTCTTCGTCCACTTCGTCGATCAGAACGTCGATGGTCTGGCCGATCCTGGCCTGCAGGCGGGCGGCGGAAATCTTCGCCTGTTTTTCCATGAAGCGGGCCAGGCGTTCTTCTTTTATTTCTTCAGGTACTGCACCTTCCAGTTCATTGGCCTTGGCACCTTCCACCGGGCTGTATTTGAACGCACCCACGCGGTCCAGCTGGGCTTCGTCGAGCCAGTCCAGCAGGTACTGGAAGTCTTCCTCGGTTTCACCGGGGAAGCCGACGATGAAGGTGGAGCGAATGGTCAGCTCGGGGCAGATGTCCCGCCATTTGCGGATGCGCTCCAGGGTTTTGCTGTCGTGGGCCGGGCGTTTCATGGCCCTGAGGACTTTCGGGCTGGCGTGCTGAAACGGGATATCCAGGTACGGCAGGATCTTGCCTTCGGTCATCAGCGGGATGATGTTGTCCACATGGGGGTAGGGGTAAACATAGTGCAAACGCACCCAGACGCCCATTTCACCCAGGGCCTCGCACAGGGCCTGCATCCTGGTTTTCAGTGGGCGACCCTGCCAGAAGCCGGTGCGGTATTTGGTATCGACACCATACGCAGACGTGTCCTGGGAAATCACCAGCAGTTCCTTGACGCCGGCATCCACCAGGCGCCGGGCTTCATCCATCACCTCGCCGATGGGCCGGCTCACCAGATCGCCGCGCATGGAGGGGATGATGCAGAAGGTGCAGCGGTGGTTGCAGCCCTCGGAAATTTTCAGGTACGCATAGTGCCTCGGGGTCAGCTTGATGCCCTGGGGCGGAACCAGATCGGTGAACGGGTCGTGTTGCTTTTTCTGGGGCACGAACTGGTGAACAGCCCCAACCACCTCTTCGTAGGCATGGGGACCGGAAACCGCCAGAACGCCGGGGTGGGTCTCGCGGATCCTGTCGGCTTCGACTCCCATGCAGCCGGTGACGATGACTTTCCCGTTTTCACTGATGGCCTCACCAATCGCATCCAGGGATTCCTGCTTGGCAGCATCAATAAAGCCACAGGTATTCACCACCACGATATCGGCGTCGTCATAGGTGGGGACCACGTCATACCCATCGAGCCGGAGTTGGGTGAGGATGCGCTCCGAATCCACGAGGGCCTTGGGGCAGCCCAGGCTGATGAAGCCGACCTTGCCATGTCCGGTTTCCGTAGCGGGGTTCTGGGTGTTGTCTGTCATAAAAAGCTTGGGGTTCCCGGAGCTCAGAAAAAGCCCACAAATGAATGAAGGCCGGCATTTTACACTAGCCAGGGTGCCGCCTGCAGCAAAAGACGGACTGGCATTTCCAGTGGATAATACTGACAGGCGTCAATTTTTGTGACGCTTCGTTCAGAAAGGTTTAATAAAACTGCCACAATAAGCGGCAGACTTCTTGCTGATCACAAAGTAAACAATTACACTTTCATGCGCTTATCATGAGTTTAAGCGTTTTTCTGGAAGGGATTTATGGGAAAGGCAGCCTCATTCGTAACCAGACACGCCAGAAGAGTCAACATGAAACCTGTCGCCGCCAAACTGAATCTGCGCAACCAGCAGCGGGTGGACGTAGCCACCGACATCACCCTTGAAAAACCGGACGGCTGCTGCCTTACCTGTTCGATTTCCAATCTTTCACGCACCGGCGTGATGATTTCCTGCAATCAGGAAACGGTGAAGCGGTTGATTCCAGAGCAAAAGGCGCCTGCCCCCGGCAACTGGATTGCCGTCAAAGCCCGGTTCTCGGTGCCCGTCATTGCCACGCAACCGGTTTCCATTGTTGCAGACGGCAATATCGTTCATATGCGCCGGATTGCCAGAGATGAATTCCAGCTAGGCATCCAGTTTGCCGAATTCGAGGGCAACGGCTTCGACTATGTCGACCGCTACGTTGCCAAACTACTGGCCGACTCCCGCAATCCAACCTAAGCCCGGCGCCCGCCACCTGCTATATTGTTATAGCGTCAATGTCTATTTGAGCGTCTTCTTATGCCCTTGCTGGCTCTGGTATAGTTGCGCTATCAATTCGCATAGCCACAACGGCCCGCACGGCGGCAACGGATTACCATGACCACATACAACCTTACGCACCTGAAACAGCTGGAAGCGGAAAGCATCCACATCATCCGGGAAGTCGCAGCCGAGTTCGACAACCCGGTGATGCTGTATTCCATCGGCAAGGACTCCGCGGTAATGCTGCACCTGGCCCGCAAGGCCTTTTATCCGGGTAAACCGCCCTTCCCTCTCATGCACGTGGACACCACCTGGAAATTCCGGGATATGATCGACTTCCGGGACCGCAAGGTGAAGGAATACGGTCTGGACCTGATCGTTCACAAGAACGAGGACGGCATCAGACAGGGTATTGGCCCATTCACCCACGGCAGTGCCAAGCACACCGACGTAATGAAAACCCAGGCTCTCAAGCAAGCCCTGGACAAGTACAGGTTTGATGCGGCGTTCGGCGGCGCCCGCCGGGACGAAGAAAAATCCCGGGCCAAGGAGCGTGTGTACTCCTTCCGCGACGAATACCACCGCTGGGACCCCAAGAACCAGCGCCCCGAGCTCTGGAACATCTACAACGGCAAGATCAACAAGGGCGAAAGCATTCGGGTATTCCCGCTGTCCAACTGGACCGAGCTGGATATCTGGCAGTACATCTACCTGGAAAATATCGAGATCGTTCCCCTTTATTACTCCGCGGTGCGCCCGGTAGTTGAGCGCGACGGCACCCTGATCATGGTGGACGACGACCGAATGCCGCTGAAAGAGGGCGAGAAGCCGATGATGAAATCCATCCGCTTCCGTACCCTCGGCTGCTACCCGCTGACCGGCGCCATTGAATCCGAAGCCACCACGTTGCCGGAGATCATCCAGGAAATGCTGCTGGCCACCAGTTCCGAGCGTCAGGGTCGCGTTATCGACCATGATTCAGCCGGCTCCATGGAACAGAAAAAGCGGGAAGGCTACTTCTGAAACAGGGGTCAGATGAAAACCTTCATCTGACCCCGATTTTATCTCCAAGGGTTCCAAGCATGTCACATACATCAGACCTTATCGCCGAAGACATCCAGGCCTACCTGAAACAGCACGAAAACAAGGAACTCCTGCGCCTGCTTACCTGCGGCAGCGTGGACGACGGTAAAAGCACGCTGATCGGCCGCCTGCTCCATGACACCAAGATGATCTATGAGGATCACATGGCCAGCCTGAAAACCGACAGTGCCAGGATGGGCACCACCGGCGAGAAGCTGGACCTGGCCCTGCTGGTGGACGGCCTGCAGGCGGAGCGCGAGCAGGGCATCACCATTGATGTTGCCTACCGGTATTTCTCCACCGACAAGCGCAAGTTCATTATCGCCGACACCCCGGGCCACGAGCAGTACACCCGGAATATGGCCACCGGCGCATCCACAGCGCAGGTTGCGATCCTGATGATCGATGCCCGCCACGGCGTGCTGACCCAGACCCGCCGGCATTCCTACATTGCATCGCTGCTGGGCATCCGCCACATTGTGGTCGCCATCAACAAAATGGATCTGGTGGATTTCAGTGAAAAGCGCTTCAACGAAATCCGGGACGACTACCTGGCGTTTGCCGCCAAACTGGGCCTGAAGGACATTCGCTTCGTGCCGATTTCCGCCCTGGAAGGCGATAACGTGGTGAACAAGAGCGAGAACTCGCCCTGGTTCACCGGCCAGCCGCTGATGGAAATCCTGGAAACCGTAGAAGTCGGCCGGGACAAGAATCTGGAGCATTTCCGCTTCCCTGTTCAGTACGTAACCCGCCCGAACCTGAACTTTCGCGGTTTCTGCGGCACCATCGCCTCCGGCGTGATCCGCCCGGGCGAGAAAGTCATGGCACTGCCCTCCAGGCGGACCAGCACGGTGAAAGAGGTGGTGACCTTCGACGGCACCCTTGACGAAGCCTACATCGACCAGGCGGTCACCCTCACGCTGACCGACGAAATCGACGTAAGCCGTGGCGACATGCTGGTGAAAGCGGAAGATGAGCCTGAAGTCGGCAACCGTTTCAATGCCAACATCGTGTGGATGACCGACGCACCGCTGGAAACCGGCCGCCTGTATGACATCAAGCTCGGGCCCACCTTTACCTCCGGCACGGTGAAAAAGATTCACCATCAGACCGATGTAAACAGCCTGGAAAGGAACGAGAATCCTTCTGCCCTGCAACTGAATGAGATCGGCCTGTGCGAACTGACCCTGAACCAGCCGATTGCCTTCGATGCCTACCAGCGGAATCACGCCACCGGCAGCTTTATCGTGATTGACCGGCTGACCAACGTCACCATCGGTGCCGGTATGGTGGCGGGCCTGGCGGATGCCGGCGAGTCCCTGGACCCGGTGTCCGCTGAAGAACGCGAGCGACGCCTGGCCCAGAAGCCTGCGATCATCGCGTGCAATGGCAAGCAGGCATCGGCCCTGGCACTGGCCCTGGAACGGGCGCTGTTTGACCAGGGTAAAACCACCATCGTGCTCAGCGAAGACAATGCCGGCAACGCTGATGATCGCCGCCGCTCCGCGCAGGTGATCAGCGCCCACGGCGTCATTGCGATTGCGGTAAACCTCGGCTCGGACATCGCCTCGGCTTCCATCTTCGCAGACGACAGTGAGGAAATTGCAGGCGCGGTCAGCAAACTGGTGCAAGACCTGGTGCGCAACAAGCGAATCTGAGCTGAATGACGGAGGAAAGGCCCCGCCGGCAGTGTATGCCGCCGGGGCCTTTTTCCGATATCAGCTTCAGAACCTGGCACCCAGAGTCAGCCAGAGCTTGTCGGTATCCACTTTTCCTGCTGCTGCATCTCCGGCCATGTAGCGAGCGTATTTAATACCGGCTGAGTAGTTCTCGGCAAACTTGCGCTCATAGACCATATCAAGCTCGCTACCCAGGTCACTGGCACCGCCAGGCGAGTCACTGGCGGTGAAATCATGATACTTGAGAGTCAGGCCGCCGCCTGCCACAGGAGCCTTTACGCTGACCGACGCGTCTTCCAACCCGGCCAGCGGGGTGTTCAAGAACTGGTCGGCCCAGCCGTTCTGACCGTGCAATGTTGCCAGTGGTGTTGAGAAACCATAGTTGCCGTTATCCGACCCAAGTACTTCAAGGCCCGCTGAAACAATGACCCCAGCAATATCAATTCCCGCATTCAGTTTGTAATACTCGGCATTAAAATCAGCACCGCCCGATTCCGACTCCTGAATCGCGTATTCGGCTTCGTAGATTATCCCCAGCGACTCAAGGTCCTGCCGGCCAACATAACGAAGCCCGAAGGTGTCGAGCGAGTTCTCGATGCCTTCGTCGATTTCCAGCAGATAGGCATAGCCGGTCAGCTTTCCGAGGGACGATTGATAGGCAACATTGAGTATGTGATCCCTGGACGGCAGATCCTGGCTCTCGGCAAAGATGCGGTTCCGCTGACTCAGATAGGCATAGTCTATTTCAAGGTTGCCTGACGGGGTGTAGGTCAGGCGGGCGGCATCAAAAGTCTGGCGATCCTGGCGCCAGCCAACATCGCCAATAAACCGGTGGTTGTCATAAGTTATGACCTGACGCCCGAATCGACCGGTTATATCTCCGAGCCTGTACTTGAGATAGGCCTGATCCAGCTCTGTTGTCTCGGGATCGGCAATAACAGAGTAATTTGGATTCTTTCCCAGCGTGTCATTGTAGCTATCAAGCCCAGCCACGTTCCGAACGTCCTCAAATTCGACAAGTCCGGATAATCCATTGTAATCCGCAGTACGATAGCCTAGGCGGGTCCGCAAAGTCAGACTTTCCGCGTCTCTGAGTGCATTGTCCTGTTGCACCTGTTCGAAACGCAAGCGAAGGTCTCCGTATACCTTGCCCTTACTCAGAGCTTCATGAAACCCGGTCTGTGTGGCCTGCACTGAGCTGCTCATCAGGGCAACCGCTATCGCTAATCCGGCCTTTTTCGTTATCACGCGCTGCATTGCTGTTCTCCGTTTCTGTTAAATCCACCGATCATGAGGAGACCGCCGAATAATTCAGGGCCGCCTCACTGACCATTTGCCCAAAAAAAAAGCGCCTATTGAACCGAAGAAATCTCCGGGTCAATCAGCGCTTTTGCTTGAGTGACCTATTCTACGAGAATTGTGTCGCTCTGCACAACGCGACGCTTCCCGCTGGCCTGAACCCAAGCATGGATTGCGCCAATTCCTGTTCAGGCCTTTATCCTGGCGCTCCCGACCCTGTTCCCAGTCTCTCCCAACCGCGAGCCCAATCCTGCCAGGCCTGAAAACCGCCCCTTATTCAGGCACAGGCACAGACATGGACCAGTCAAGGTGCCGGTTCCGAAGGCGGTTTCAGAGCTGAAAAGGCGACATTGTGAAGTTCGCACCTGTCAAAACCGGCCTTGAACGATATTGCATCAGGATGGCTGGAAATTTGGATTTCCGCGCTTTTCATAATAAGCTGCCGCTCCTTGGGCTATGGCCTTCCCAACCCTATCACTCACTACGCAACCCATTGGATTTGACTGGCTTTACCGTCCCGATGAAACGCTCATCATGGACGCTTTTCAGCCAGGACAACGGCAACAGGGCAATTAACCATGGCAATCAAACACCTGAGGTCTGCCTTTTTTACGCATTTCCAGCCGGACCAGGCAGCCCATCTCAGTGCCGGAGACTCACTGAGGGAGCCCGGCGGCGATTACGAGGGGCTGCTCAGGCAGATGAAGCGACTGTTCAACAGCAAGCCGGGGAAGAAATACGGCCGCTTCTCCGAGGATACGGGCGAATCACCACTCAGCGCCTGGCTCGGGGATTATCTCAGCGACCGGCAGACCTTCGGTTCCCTCACCGGCCGCCTGTTCAGCCAGTGGCAGGAACTGCTGACTGGCAGCCAGGAGGAACACCATGGCCACCTTATGCTCGTCCATGAGGCCCTCGCCGATTCCGAGGTGATATACCTGCTGGTGCTTGAGACCGACAGCGCCCTGCGATTCGATGGCCGGCAAGCGCTTGATACGATCGAGGTCCTCAGTCTGTCCCGGCTTAATCTGGCAATGAGGATTGAGCTGGATGACTGGCGGGGCGACCAGAGGAGTGAAAACTACCTGACTCTCGTCCATGCCCGCGGCACCGGCGAGACCGGGGATCACTTCATCCGGCTGTGCGGGTTCACCAACCAGGTGGATGTCGAAAAGGAGACGCTGACTTTTCTCGACGCAGTGGAGGCCTTTGCCAAATCCTCCGAACCGGAGAAAGCCGGCGAGGTTCGCAACAAGGCTTACGAATTCTGCAAGGAACAGCATGCCCTGGGTGAACCGGTGGAAATCGAGGCACTGTCCGGCTATCTGGACGAAAACGAGCCGCAACGTTTCAGGGACTTTGCATCGAAAACCGCAGAACTTCCGGAGAGCGGCGTACTGCACCCGGACCACCGCAAGGTGAAGAAACTGGTGCGTATCGCGGGCTCGGGCGGCGGCATGAGCGTGTCGTTTTCATCCGACCTGGTGAATCAGGCGGTCTATTACGACCGGGACAAAGACGCGCTGACGATTACCCGGCTTCCCAGGGCGTTGCGGGAGCAGTTGCAGCGTTACCTGGAGGCTCGCGGGGAGTGAGGCTTTCGAGGTGGCCGTCCGACCTGTCGAGAAGAGCGGTAACAAGGCAAGACAAAGGTGGTTGAAGAATGAGCACCTCGTTATAATACCCAGTTACTTTTTGCTGGCGCCAAGTTTCAGCCACCCAATTCCCGGCGCAACATCCACCAGATTACGTGAGACCCATGGCCAGAAAGCTGTACATCAAAACCCACGGCTGTCAGATGAACGAGTACGACTCTGCCCGCATGGCAGACCTGCTCAAAACCGGCGAAACCGTCGAAATGACCGACTCGCCCGATGATGCCGACATCCTGTTGCTCAACACTTGCTCGATTAGGGAGAAAGCCCAGGAGAAGGTTTTCCACCAGCTCGGCCGCTGGAAAAAGCTCAAGACCAAAAAGCCTGACATGATCATTGGTGTTGGCGGCTGTGTTGCCTCCCAGGAGGGCCAGGCCATCCTCGACCGCGCACCCTACGTAGACATGGTTTTCGGCCCACAAACCCTGCACCGACTGCCGGACATGATTGCCGAAGTCCGCACCAAGGGCAATGGCGTGGGCGTGGTGGACGTCAGCTTTCCGGAAATCGAGAAATTCGACAATCTGCCCGAACCCGGCGCAGACGGTCCCTCTGCGTTTGTGTCCATCATGGAAGGCTGCAGCAAATACTGCACCTTCTGTGTTGTGCCCTACACCCGTGGCGAGGAAGTCAGCCGCCCGGCGGACGATGTGATTGCCGAAGTCGCGCATCTCGCCGGCCAGGGCGTTCGGGAAGTCAACCTTCTCGGCCAGAACGTCAACGCCTACCGCGGCGAGACCCACGACGGCGACACCATGGACCTGGCGGAACTGATCGAGCTGGTTGCCGCCATCGATGGTATCGACCGTATCCGTTACACCACTTCGCACCCGGTGGAGTTCTCGGATGCGTTGATCGACGTCTACGAACGCGTCCCCGAGCTGGTCAGCCACCTGCACCTGCCGGTCCAGAGCGGTTCTGATCGCATCCTGGCCGCCATGAAGCGTGGCCACACGGCACTGGAGTACAAATCCAAACTCCGCCGCCTGCGCAAGCTCCGGCCGGACATCAGCTTCTCCTCGGATTTCATCATTGGCTTCCCCGGTGAAACCGAGAAGGACTTCGAAGACACCATGAAGCTGATCAGCGACATCGGCTTCGATATGTCCTTCAGTTTCGTCTACAGCGCCCGCCCGGGCACGCCAGCCTCGGATCTGCCGGATGAGACCCCGATGGCGGTCAAAAAGCAGCGTTTGAGCATCCTGCAGGACCGGCTGAACCAGAATGTGATGGACATCAGCCGCAAAATGGTTGGCAGTACCCAGCGGATTCTGGTGACTGGCCTGTCCAAGAAGGACCCCGGGGAGTACGCGGGGCGTACCGAGAACAACCGGATTGTGAATTTCCGGCATGAGAATCCGGAGGTTGTGGGGCACTTTATCGATGTCGATATTGTTGAGGCCTATCCCAACTCTCTTCGCGGTGTGCCCGTGAACTCGGAGTTTTACTAAAGCTCGGATCCTATTCGTCTTGGGTTTGGCGTTTGGCGAGCGGTGGGGCTCCCCTCCCAAAAACCGCTACGAGCACCTCCATGTGCGCTTGACGTCGGCCATCCTTGGCCGCCGACATTTTTGGGAGGGGAGCCCCACCACTCTCCGGCGGCTGCACACCCGTCTGCTTGGTACAAACTGCGCATTCGTAGGTTGGATTAGACAAAGTCGTAATCCGATCTACTTGTATTTTAGCATTCGGGCCTGCACATAGAATGATCAGGGCAAGGGCCGGGCGGACTTTCCAAAAAACGTGGAGCGCCAGGGATGGCGCGACCGAGCCCTACAGGGATGTATTCACGGGCGTTTTTTTGGAAAGTCCGCCCGGCCCTTGCCCGTTAACCGAACACCAGAAACACGTACTCCCAAACAAGAAACCATGGGGAGTAAACGAAACGGAGCACTTTTGAACGCCAACGATCACAGACAATTTGACCTGCACCCGGTGGACCAGCGTCGGCTGGCGACGCTTTGTGGCCAGTTCGATGAAAACCTGAAGATGATTGAAAAGCGCCTGCATGTGAAAGTCGGCAGGCGGGGTCATCATTTCCGGGTTGAGGGTGAGACCGAGCATGTAGCGGCGGCCGTTGAGGTTATCCGGCATCTGTATCGGGAGACCGAGGCCACGGATGACATTCCGCCGGATACGGTACATCTGTTTATCCGGGAAACCGGCTTTGAGCGCCTGCCGGAAGACGTGCCCTACGATGGCGCTGTCACGGTGATCAAAACGCCCAAGCTGCAGGCCAAGCCCAGGGGCGCAAACCAGCAAAAGTATGTTCACAACATTCGCACCCACGATATCAACTTTGGCATCGGACCGGCCGGTACCGGCAAGACCTGGCTGGCGGTTGCCTGTGCGGTGGAGGCCCTGAAAGACGAGCAGGTAAAGCGGATTCTGCTGGTCCGGCCCGCGGTGGAGGCCGGCGAGAAGCTGGGGTTCCTGCCGGGGGATCTGGCTCAGAAGGTGGATCCGTATCTGCGCCCGCTGTACGACGCCCTGTATGAAATGCTTGGCTTTGAACAGGTGACCCGGCTGATTGAGAAAAGTGTGATTGAGATTGCACCACTGGCGTTCATGCGCGGCCGCACACTGAACAACTCGTTTATCATTCTCGATGAAAGCCAGAACACGACCCGGGAACAGATGAAAATGTTCCTGACCCGGATCGGCTTTGGTTCAACCGCCGTCATTACCGGTGACACCACCCAGGTGGACCTGCCCCGGGGGCAGAATTCAGGGCTGATTCATGCCGCCAGCGTGCTCAGCAAGGTGCCGGGCATCGGCTTTACCCGGTTTGAAGCGAAAGACGTTGTGCGTCACCCGCTGGTCCAGCGCATTGTGGAAGCCTACGATTCTTTTGACGACGGGAGCGCGACCGGCCAGTGAGCGAGGTGACAGTAGACTTTCAAAAGGTTTTCGAGGCACCCGGGGTTCCACCGGAACGCGCGTTTCAGGAATGGGCGCGGTTGGCCTGGCAGGGGGAGGATCCGTGCGAGGTAACGGTGCGCATTGTCGGAACCGAGGAGAGCCAGGCGCTGAACCGCCAGTATCGGGGCAAGGACAAGCCAACCAATGTGTTGTCCTTCCCATTTGAGCCGCCAGCCGGTATAACGGTGCCATTGGCCGGAGATCTGGTGATCTGCGCGCCTGTTGTTGAGGATGAGGCCCGGGAGCAGCGGAAATCCCTGGACGCGCACTGGGCCCATATGGTGGTGCACGGCATGTTGCACCTCCAGGGTTACGATCATATTGAAGACGAAGATGCCGATGTCATGGAAGCCCTCGAAGTCCGGTTGCTGGCACAGCTCGGATTTGGCAATCCCTACCAAGCAGAGGAAACGGAAAAAGACTCATGAGCGACGATCAGTCGAGTCGCAGCCAGGGCAGCAAGTCCTGGCTGGAACGTATATCACAGGCCTTCTCCAGCGGGCCTGAGTCCGTCGAGGACGTGCTGGAAATCCTGCGGGACGCCGAGTCCCAGAACATCATCGACGCCGATGCCATGAGCATCATCGAAGGTGCCATGCAGGTGATCGACATGCGGGTGGATGAAATCATGATTCCCCGCTCCCAGATGGTCACCGTCAAGGCATCCCAGGACCCGAAAGAGTTTCTGGCAGAAATCATCTCCTCTGCCCACAGCCGCTTCCCGGTGATCGGCGACAGCCAGGATGACGTGATCGGCGTCCTGCTGGCCAAGGACCTGCTTCCCCTTGCCCTGAGCAACGACCTGAACTGGAACCGCATCCGGGAAATCCTGCGGCCGCCAACCTTTGTTCCCGAAAGCAAGCGCCTGAACCAGCTTCTCAAGGAGTTCAAGGAAAACCGCAACCACATGGCCATTGTGGTGGACGAGTATGGCGGCACCGCCGGGCTGATCACCATTGAGGACGTGCTTGAGCAGATTGTCGGGGAAATCGAAGACGAGCATGACTTCGATGAGGAGACCCACATCAAGGCACGGGGCGATGGCAGCTACGCGGTCAAGGCGGTAACGCCGGTCGATGATTTCAACGAATTCTTCGAGACCGAATTCGACGAAGAAGAGTTCGACACCATCGGTGGGGTGGTACTCAAGGAGTTCGGACATCTGCCCAGACGGGGCGAATCGGTTGAATTCGGTGGCTTGGGCTTTACTATTGCCAACGCCGATAACCGTGTCATCCGTCTGTTGCAGGTAACCCGCAGTGAGCAATGACGTTACAAACGCCAAAGTCCTGAATACCCCGCTATCAACCAACCGCTGGCTCGGCGCGGCAACCCTCGTGGTTGCCGGCGCCCTGCAAACTCTGACCTTTTCCCCGTTCCAGCTCTGGTGGCTGGGGCCGGTCTCGGTTCTGCTGATTCTGCTGGTTACCATTCCCCTGGCGCCGCAGCAACTGTTCAGGGCCGGATGGCTTGTCGGCCTTGGTCTGTTTGGCAGCGGTGCCAGCTGGGTGTATATCAGCATCAGTGAACACGGCAACACGGCGATTCCCGTCGCCATCCTGCTGACCGCCGCCTTTGTGGCTGGCCTGGCACTGTTCCACGGCCTGGCGTTCTGGCTCTGGGGCAAGCTTGCAAAGCACAGGGCCATCCGCCGGCTGATCCTGTTCCCGGCTATCTGGGTTCTGGGGGACTGGCTCCGGGGCTGGTTGCTGACCGGCTTTCCCTGGCTGTACCTGGGTACCGCTCATACCGACGGCCCGCTTGCCGGCCTTGCGCCGGTAACAGGCGTCCACGGCATCACTTTCTGGATTACTGCAACCGGCGCTGCACTCTACGCGGGCTGCTGGCTGGTTAAACAGCTGAGACCGGTCGCCGCCGGTGTAACCCTGGTGATTGCGCTGATTCCGTGGCTGATCGCCCCGGCCATGAACCGGATTGACTGGACCCAGCTCAGCACCCAAGCCACAACCGTTGCCGCCATTCAGGGCAACATTCCCCAGCAGATCAAGTGGGATCCGGAATTTCTCAAAGACCAGATTATGACGTACCTGGGCATGACAGAAGGCCACTGGAACACAGACCTGATCCTGTGGCCGGAAACGGCCATTCCCATTCCACAGGATCAGGCCGGCAAAATCATCGAGCACATCAGCACTGAGCTCGGCGAGAACAGCACACTGATTACCGGGATACCCTGGTACGGCTTCAGTGACCGTCTTGAGGACTTCACCTATCACAACAGCATTATTGCGATTGGCAATGGCGAGGGCATCTACCACAAGCAGAAGCTGGTCCCGTTTGGTGAATACGTGCCGTTGCAAAACCTGCTCCGAGGGCTGATCGGGTTCTTCAACCTGCCCATGAGCGATTTCAGCCCGGGCCCGGCCCGGCAGGATCCGCTCAGGGCAAATGGCACCAATATCATGCCGTTCATCTGTTACGAGGTTGCCTACCCGGATTTCGTCGCCTTCAACGCCCGGGGTTCCGGCCTTCTGCTCACCATCAGTAACGATGGTTGGTTCGGGGATTCCATCGGACCACTGCAACATCTGCAGATTGCCCGAATGCGGGCCCTGGAAACCGGCCGCTATATGCTCCGGGGCACCAACAACGGCGTCACCGCGATCATTAACCACCGGGGCAGGCTGACCGAGACCATCCCGCAATTCGAGCGCGCCACCCTGACCGGCGAGGTATACACCGCCAAGGGCAGTACGCCTTATATGCAAACCGGTTCCTGGCCGGTACTGACGCTGGCGGCCATCCTGATTGTGTTTGTCCGGGAGCGGATCATTCCTCCCGTTTCGGCCAGCGGCTCGTAACCCGCTCGTAGTAGTGGGAACCGCAGGCTTCGCAGGGCTCGAGGTGGCTGGTGGCTGTCAGGCAGCGCATGTGGCCACAATTCAGGCACTGGAACATACCGGCGGTGGCCACTTCGCCCGAGATGTACTGGCCAACTTCCTTGCTTTCCAGTTTCTGCTTGAGCTCCAGGAAATCGACCACAGTCTTGTCAGCAACCGAGAACAGGCTGTCCGCCAACTGGTGCTCCAGCAAGGCAATATCAAGCTGCAACCATTCACGCAAGCCTTCACCGGTTTCCTCGACGAAGTGCAGCAGGTGCTCAAGATCCCGCTGCAGATAGGCTCCCAGAAGATCCGCCTCTTCCCGGGTCATCTCCTCCAGTTCGTACTCGAACTCGACGGCTTTGCGTACTTCGTCCTCCAGCGTTTGCAGCGAGGTTTCCTCTAATTCATGGAGACGCGTTTTCACCCGCTCCAGCATTCGGTCATACACTTCCAGGGCTTTTCCTGAGAGATGGCTTCTTTCTGGTTTTGTCATAACTGCTCCTTCAAACGAACCTCGGGGTTCCAAAAAACAAGCGTAAATCCGGACAGTTGGGGCAGGAGCCAGGCTGTGTCAGGCCCTTCCGGGACACGCTGTGAATACGTCCATGTACGCTTGACTGCAGCATCCATGCTGCAGACAGTTCCGGAAGGGCCTGACACACCCTGTCTCCCAGACGTTTGGTGCTCCCGTTCCTTGACAATAGCTCCCAGGGTTCGGGGCGGCGGCCGGTGCAGCTTCCTGAGACTGTGCGCAGCATGGATGCTGCGCTCAAGCCTACATGGACGTATTCACGGCGTGTCTCAGGAAGCTGCACCGGCCGCCGTCTCCCGCCAACACTATAAGTCTGGCACAAGAAAGTCTGGCACAAGAAGGGAAAATTGGCAGACTACCTGTAAAGCCAAGTGTGCGTTAGAATGTCCGGCCCGCTCCGGACATGATTTTGATACAGGCTTTTATTTTCCACACAAGGTAATTTCGGTAATGGCAGGAATGGACGAGCAATACAATCCCCGTGACGTAGAGCAGAATGCCCGTGATTTCTGGGAAAAGAGCAAGACCTTCACGGTCAGGGAAGAACCGGGCAAACCCAAGTACTACTGCCTGTCCATGTTCCCCTACCCCAGTGGCAAGCTGCACATGGGGCATGTCCGCAACTACACCATTGGCGATGTTGTTTCCCGTTACCAGCGCATGCAGGGCAAAAACGTGATGCAGCCCATGGGCTGGGACGCCTTCGGCCTGCCCGCGGAGAATGCCGCCATTGCCAACAAGACGGCTCCGGCCAAGTGGACCTACGCCAATATCGACTACATGAAAAACCAGCTCAAACAGCTGGGTTTCGGGTACGACTGGGACCGGGAGCTGGCCACCTGCAAGCCGGATTACTACCGCTGGGAGCAGTGGTTCTTCGCCCGTCTTTATGAGAAAGGCCTGGTGTACAAGAAGATGTCCACCGTGAACTGGGACCCGGTGGACCAGACGGTTCTGGCCAATGAGCAGGTGGTGGATGGCCGGGGCTGGCGATCCGGCGCCCTGGTGGAGCAAAAGAAGATTCCCCAGTGGTTTATCCGCATTACCGATTACGCCGAGGAACTGCTGAACGACCTTGATGAGCTGGAAGACTGGCCTGAACAGGTCAAGACCATGCAGCGCAACTGGATCGGCAAGTCGGTGGGTACCGAGCTGACCTTTCCGCTCAAGGACAGGGACAGTGGCCTGACAGTCTACACCACACGCCCGGACACCCTGATGGGCGTGAGCTATATGGCCGTGGCCGCCGAGCACCCGTTGGCGCGGGAAGCCGCAGAGCGTCATCGGGATGTTGCCGGATTTGTCGAGGAGTGCCGCAACAGCAAGACCGCCGAGGCTGAGCTGGCCACCATGGAGAAACGCGGCATCGACACCGGTTTCAAGGCCATGCATCCGCTGACCCAGGAGGAGATTCCGGTCTGGATCGCCAACTTTGTTCTGGCCGACTATGGTACCGGCGCGCTGATGGCGGTTCCGGGCCACGACGAGCGCGACCATGAGTTCGCCCGCAAGTACAAACTGCCCATCAGGCAGGTGATCGCAGCAAGCGATGGCCGTGAGATTGACATACAGGAACAGGCCTTTACCGAGAAAGGCACGCTGGTGTCTTCGGGCAAATACAGCGGTCTGACCAGCGAAGAAGCGTTCGACGAGATTGCCAAGTACCTGGAAGACAACGGCATAGGCAGGCGCACGGTGAACTATCGCCTCCGCGACTGGGGCGTGTCTCGCCAACGCTACTGGGGCGCTCCGATTCCGATGATGACCCTGGAAGACGGCACCGAGATGCCGGTGCCCGATAACCAGTTGCCCGTCCTCCTGCCGGAAGATGTGGAGATGGACGGTGTCCAGTCCCCCATCAAGGCCGACCCGCAGTGGTGCAGGACCGAATACAACGGTCAGCCGGCGACCCTGGAAACCGACACCTTCGACACCTTCATGGAGTCTTCCTGGTACTACGCCCGGTTCTGCAGCCCCAATTACGACCAGGGCATGCTGGACCCGTCCGCGGCCAACTACTGGCTGCCGGTGGATCAGTATATTGGCGGCATCGAACACGCCATCCTGCACCTGCTTTACGCCCGTTTCTTCCACAAGCTGCTCAGGGATGTCGGCCTGGTCACCAGTTCCGAGCCGTTTAACCGCCTGCTCTGCCAGGGTATGGTTCTGGCAGACACCTACTACCGCGAAGACAGCAAGGGCGGAAAGGTGTGGATCTCCCCCGCGGATGTCACGATTGAGCGTGATGAGAAGGGTCAGTTCATTCACGCGGTACACAAGGACGATGGCGAGCCGGTGATCGCCGGCGGCGTGACCAAGATGTCAAAGTCCAAGAACAATGGCATTGATCCCCAGGCCATTATTGACCAGCATGGCGCCGACACCGTTCGCCTGTTCATGATGTTTGCCGCGCCCCCGGAGCAGTCCCTGGAATGGTCCGACAGCGGGGTTGAGGGTGCGCACCGCTTCCTCAAGCGTCTGTGGCGCCTGGTGAACGGGCATGTCACCGCTGGCGCTGCTCCTGCTGTCGAAGCAGCAACCCTGAACGATGCCCAGAAGAATCTGCGGCGCAAGACCCACGAGACCATCGCCAAGGTCAGTGACGATATCAGTCGCCGCCTGACCTTCAATACTGCCATTGCCGCCGTGATGGAACTGCTCAACGATGTCGGCAAGCTCCAGGGCGACGAGCCCCAGACCCGGGCCGTCCGCCAGGAGGCACTCGATACTGCGGTACTCGTGCTATCACCCATAGTTCCACACATCTGTCACACTCTGTGGCAGGCGCTGGGTCACGAAGAGCCGGTCGTGGATGCGCCGTGGCCGCAAGCCGATGAGTCCGCGATGGTTCGCAGCCAGATCCAGGTCGTGCTGCAGGTTAATGGTAAGGTACGCGCGAAGGAGGATGTGCCCGCCGACATCAGCAAGTCCGATCTGGAAAAGCTGGCTCTGGAGAACGAGAACGTCATGCGCTTCACCGAGGGTGCAACGGTACGCAAGGTGATCGTGGTGCCCGGCAAACTGGTGAACGTGGTGGCCAACTGACATGCCCCAAGGCTCCGCTTTTAGATCCGCAACCCTCCTGGTGTCCGCCGCTGTCATGGTGGCACTTCTGGCGGGGTGCGGCTTCCGGTTACGGGGAGCGCCACCGGTATCGGCGGCCCTTCAGCCGTTGGCGCTGTATTGCTCCTCTGAGGTTCCCGAAACCCTTTGCCTGGCGGTCCGGGAGCAACTTACTCTTGGCGGGGTAGAACTCACCCTGGCGAAAGACGCAGACTTTACCCTGCGCCTGGACAATTTTGATCAGGACCGGCGCGCAAGTGCCATCACCGGCCGGGCAGCTGCCGCGGAGTACATACTTCGTCATTCCGTGGATCTTGAAGTACTCAGTGCCGACCGTATCCCCATGGTTGCCACCACCCGCGTGACCACCAGCGAAAGTTACCGGTACGATGAAACCAACGTTCTGGCAAGGCAGCGGGAAGAGGAATCGCTGCGCCAGCAGTTGAATGAGCGGCTGGCCCAACAGGTTATTTTCCGCCTGGCCCCGCTGAGCGCCCAACGAATTGACGCCATTCGGGCGGAGTACCCTCGCACTCCGGATGCCGGCGCTCCAGCCAGGGGCAAGCCATGAAGACCAATCCGGGACAGCTATCCCAGCTACTGAGAAAGGGCCTCGCCCCGGTCTATCTGATTTCCGGGGATGAACCGCTGCTCGTTCAGGAATGTTGCGATCAGGTCCGAAAGGCCGCGAAAGACGCCGGATTCCATGACCGCCTGACCTTCCATGCCGATCATCAACTGGACTGGAACGCGGTCGCGGACGAGTTCAGCGCCATGTCCCTGTTCGCCGAAAAACGCCGCATAGAAATTCATCTGCCAACCGGCAAGCTCGGAGACGGCCGCGCCTTACTCGAACGCGTGCTTCAATCTCCCACTGAGGACATCATTCTGCTGCTGATCAGTACCCGCCTGGATGCAGCGGAAACCCGCCGCAAATGGTACAAGGAGCTCCAGGCCACAGGTGTGCACGTACCGGTCTGGCCAGTAGACGCAGATAAATTCCAGGGCTGGCTTCAACAAAGGGCCAGTAACCGCGGCCTCAGCCTGACCCGCGGCGCCCTGGCAATCATGAGCGAACGCATGGAAGGCAACCTGCTTGCCGCCAGCCAGGAGCTCGACCGGCTGGCGCTGCTGGCGAACGGCACAGCGATTGACGAAGAAACCGTTGAACAGGCCGTTCAGGACAGCGCCCGGTTCAGTGGCTTCGAGCTGGTCACCGAGCTGATATCCGGCCGGGCGCCCCATGCCTGCAAAGTGATCAGTGTGCTGCAGCAGGAAGGTGAAAACCCGCTGGGATTGCTGGCGGTCCTGAGCCGCGACCTGAACCTGTTGCTTGAACTGAAATCTCCAGGCGGCCAGGCTGAGAATCCAGCCTCGTTCCTGAAGAAAAGAGGCGTGTTCCAGCCTCAGCGGGCACGAGCGATGGAACAGGCTGCCCGCCGGCTGAACCGCGCTCAGCTGCACGACGCCATTGCACTTTGCAGCAAGATCGACCGGGCTGCCAAAGGCTTCGACCCGCTCTCCCCCTGGCATTATCTCAGAGATATGTCGGCGCTCCTGGCCGCCCGCGCCTGACCCAGGTCAAACGCTTTACTCCTTGCCATCTTGCGGCCCGGCAACCCCTTGACAGTTTTTTACAGTCTGGCGCATTGTAAGTGCACCAACAATCCGAGGAGGTGCTTGAAATGAGTATTCAGGAAGAGCTCAGGAGACTGTCGGAAAAGGTAAAAGAGTATCGGGACGAGGCGCGCGTGCAACTGCACCTGGCCCGCGAAGATGTGAAGGACGAATGGGATGATCTTGAGCAGGACTGGGACCGGTTCAGAACCAGGATCGACCAGGTTCTGCACGATGCGGAAAATGCCACCCAAGAGGCGCGCCAGACTGCCCGGAAATTGGGCGAAGACCTGAAAACCGGCTACCAGAATATCCGTAACAAACTGAAATAATAGTGTTAACAGGTTAACACTATGCCACAAATCTCTACGCCAGAGACTCCTTGCACCGGAGTCTCTGTGCCATACTTCACAGTATCAGTGAACAAAGCGTCATAGTTTTGACCCACCTGATCAAATCCTGACCAGCTGGGCCTGAATTGCCAGGGCGCTTGACCACACTGCGAGGTATAAATGGCGTATGAAACAATTCCTACTGATACCCACCGCACTCACCCTCCTGCTCACCACCACCCTCGTGATTGGCCAGAATACCCGGTTCAGTGATCCGGAAACCGTTATTTCCGAATATTTCTGGGGCGATCTCTATGCCGGCGGAGGGAATTCATTCTTCTGTGACCTCCCATTTACCAGTAAAGGCTTCGTACTGACCGACGGGTATGTATACCCGCTGGCCGATGTGCGCAGCGCGCTGAACTGCGGCACCTCACGTCAGTGTGAACAAGACAACCGTTACCGGCAGATAGCCTCCGACATGCACAACATGGTCCCGGTACGCAGCCGGACAGAAATGGGGCGCCGCAATGTCCGTTATGAGGATTTGGGTCCTGCCATCAAGGCAGACGAGTGCGGCATCCGCCAAAGCGCCCAGTTCTTTGAACCCCCTGCTCGGGTCAAAGGCGATGTTGCCCGCACGGTTGCCTACATGGTCGACACCTACAAACTGCCCTGGCTGGGCGCTGCCACTGTGTTCAAGGGCTGGAATCAGCTGGACCCACCTGACGACGGTGAGCTGACGCGCCATCGGCGCGTTGCCGAAATTCAGGGGAACGAAAACCCTTTCGTCACAGATCCCGAGCGACTGGAAAGACTCTGATGAAAAAGGGGTCAGATGAAAATTTCATCTGACCCCTATTAACTGGGTGCCCCCTTTTTATATCCGCTTTAACTCTGGAATCAGAATTCTTCAGCAGCCAGAGCCATTATCGAATCACTGCCGCTGCGGATACCTTCGGCCAGGGAAACGGTTTTTGGCAGCAGGCGGTCAAAATAGAACCGCGCTGATTTCAGTTTTCCACTGTAGAAGCCCGAGGTATCGCTCCCGGCCTTGGGTGCAGCCGCCTTCGCGATCTTCGCCCACATGTAGCCGAGGGCCGTCAGGCCGAACAGGTCGAGGTAATCCACCGAGGCAGCGCCAACGGCGTTCGGGTTGTCGCCGGCCTGTTTGATCACATGCTCGGTCACGTCATCCAGGCGCTCAACCGCGGCGGCGAGAGGTTCCAGGAACGGGCGCAGGTGCTCGTTATCGCTGTTTTCGTCAAGGAAAGTCGCCACATCCTGGGCAAACAGTTCGTAAAGCTTACCCTGGCTGCCAACCACTTTTCGGCCCATCAGGTCCAGGGCCTGGATGCCGTTGGTGCCTTCATAGATCTGGGTAATGCGGCAGTCACGAACCAACTGCTCCTGCCCCCACTCGCGAATGAAACCATGGCCACCGAACACCTGCTGGCCCATGATGCAGGCTTCCAGGCCACGATCAGTCAGGAACGCCTTGGCCACCGGTGTCAGCAACGCCACCATGCCCTCTGCGTGCTTGCGCCGCCCGTCGTCCTCGGCATACTTGGAAATATCCAGCCACTGGGCCACGTAGGTTGAAAAAGCGCGGCCGCCTTCGACATAGCCTTTCATGGTCAGCAGCATGCGACGTACATCCGGGTGCACCAGAATCGGATCCGCCGCTTTTTCGGGCTGCTGGGCACCGGTGGGCGCGCGGCTCTGTATGCGGTCAAGGGCATATTCCCGGGCACTTTGCAGTGAGGCTTCAGCGGCACCGATGCCCTGGATGCCAACGCCCAGACGCTCGTAGTTCATCATGGTGAACATGGCGGCCAGGCCTTTGTGCTCCTCGCCGACCAACCAGCCTTTGGCGCCATCGAAATTCATCACACAGGTGGCGGAACCCTTGATACCCATTTTCTTCTCGATGGAGCCACAGCTGAAGCTGTTGCGCTCGCCCAGGGATCCGTCATCGTTCACCAGGAACTTGGGCACCAGGAACAGGGAAATGCCCTTGGGTCCTTTTGGAGCACCCGGGAGCTTGGCCAGCACCAGGTGGATGATGTTTTCCGCCATGTCGTGCTCGCCCCAGGTGATGAAAATCTTGGTACCTGTGACATTGAAGGAACCGTCGTCGTTGGGCTCGGCCTTGCTACGGATAATACCCAGGTCGGTGCCGGCATGGGGCTCGGTCAGGTCCATGGCTCCGGACCAGACGCCGGAGTACATGCTGGGCAGGTATTTTTCTTTCAGTTTCTGGCTGCCGTGGGCGTCCAGGGCGAGGCAGGCGCCGGCGGTCAGCATGGGCGCCAGGCCAAAGGCCATGTTGGCACCCTGCATCATCTCCTCGAACTGGGCCACCAGGGTCTTGGGCATCCCCATACCACCAAACTCCGGATTACCGCCCAGACCGTTCCAGCCACCTTCAACGATGGTCTGGTAGGCCTCCTTGAAGCCCTCCGGGGCAGTTACTTCACCGTTGCTCCATTGGCTGCCCTGCTCATCACCTTCACGGTTCAGCGGGGCAAGAACGCCACTGGCAATCTTGCCAGCCTCCTCCAGGATGGCATCGGCCGTATCCGGATCAACATTTCCGGCAATTTTCGGCAACGACGCCCACAGGGCGGGGGCGTCAAAAACCTCGTTCAGAACAAAGCGCATGTCACGTAGGGGTGCCTGATAATCAGCCATCTAAAACTCTCCAAAAATTCTGTCAGTCTGTCCAGGTGGCAAGGGGCCCTGATTCCGGCCAGTCACACCTGCCTGGGCTGTATGTCCGCTGAAGATTATTTTTTATGGGCGCCTATTCTACCTCAAAAGCGGCCCCTGACTCATGAAAAAAGCCCGCCTCCGGGGAGTGCGGGCTTCCTGTCCTGTAGAACCGTCCTTCGGTGCCCGCGCCTTAGATGGCGAAGGCTTCCTCCGGCATGTCCATCAGGCTGTCGGCGCCGGCCAGCATGCTTTCTGCGTGGCTCTTGGCCCGGGGCAGCATGCGCTTGAAGTAGAAGCGCGCAGTCTGAACCTTGGCGTTGTAGAACATTTCTTCGGTAGTGCCTTCGACCATCTTGTCCAGTGCAACCTTGGCCATCCGCGCCCACAGGTAGGCGAAGACCGCATAACCGGAGTACATCAGGTAGTCAACGGACGCGGCACCCACTTCTTCGCGGTTCTTCATGGCGGTCATGCCGATCTTCATGGTCAGGTCGCCCCACTCCTTGTTCAGGGCCGCCAGCGGCTCCAGGAACTCCTTGAGCTGTTCGTTGTCGGCGTTTTCCTTGCAGAACAGGTGAACCTGCCTGGTGAAGCCCTTCAGGGACTCACCCTGGGTCATCAGTACCTTGCGGCCCAGCAAATCCAGCGCCTGGATACCGGTGGTACCTTCGTAGATCATGCCGATACGGGCATCACGTACGTTTTGCTCCATACCCCACTCGGAAATATAGCCGTGGCCACCGAACACCTGCAAGCCCAGGTTGGCCGCTTCATAGCCGATTTCCGTGAGGAACGCCTTGGCGATCGGGGTCAGGAAGCCCAGCGCCTCGTCAGCCGCCTTGCGTTCATCCCCGGTCTTGCCGCTGTGAACGATATCCGCCTGCTGCGCAGTCAGGTAAATGAGGGCGCGGGCACCTTCGGCAACCGCTTTCTGGGTCAGCAGCATACGACGTACGTCCGGGTGAACGATGATCGGATCGGCGATACCTTCAGGGTTCTTCGGGCCGCTCAGAGAGCGCATGGCCAGACGATCCTTGGCGTAGGCCAGGGAGCCCTGGAAGCCCAGCTCGGCCGCACCCAGGCCCTGGATAGCGGTGCCGATACGGGCCGTGTTCATGAAGGTGAACATGCAGTTCAGCCCCTTGTTCTCAGGCCCGATCAGCCAGCCCCTGGCGCCGTCGAAGTTCATCACGCAAGTGGCGTTGCCGTGGATCCCCATCTTGTGCTCGATGGAGCCACAGGAAACCGCATTGCGCTCGCCGGAGGAGCCGTCGTCGTTCGGCAGGTTCCTGGGAACGATGAACAGGGAAATACCCTTGGTGCCTTCCGGCGCGCCCGGCAGACGTGCCAGCACGATATGAATAATGTTCTCGGCCATGTCGTGCTCACCGGCTGAGATAAAGATCTTGGTACCGGTGATGGCGTAGCTGCCGTCGGCATTCGGCTCTGCCTTGGTCCGCAGGGTACCCAGATCGGAACCACAGTGCGGCTCGGTCAGGCACATGGTGCCGGTCCACTCACCGCTGATCAGCTTGGTGAGGTAAGTCTGCTTCTGCTCTTCGGTGCCATGCTCTTCGATGGTATTGGTCGCACCGTGGCTCAATCCCGGATACATGCCGAATGACCAGTTGGCGGTACCCACCATTTCGCTCATAACCAGCCCAAGGGATTGCGGCAGGCCCTGACCACCGTAGGTGGGGTCAGCCGTCATGGACGGCCAGCCGCCATCCACATACTGCTGATAGGCTTCTTTGAAGCCAGCTGGCGTTTTTACACCGTCCTCGCTCCAGGAACAGCCTTCCTTGTCACCCACCTGGTTCAGCGGAGACAGAACCTGCTCACAGAATTTGGCGCCTTCCGCAACAATGGCATCCACCATATCCGAAGTTGCGTCTTCCGCACCTTCGAGCTTGGCGTAGTGCTGCTCGCTGTTCAGCAGCTCGTTCATTACGAATTTGATATCACGCAGGGGCGCTTTGTATTCAGGCATGGAATCCACCTCGGTTTTCGGTCTCAGCTGAAACAGGTTTGACAGCTTCTGGCCTTGGGTTTGCTCATACACCGCAGCGCACTGCGCCGCAGTCTTATTTAAACACTTGTTTGAAACATACGTTTAGAGGTACGGAATTGTCAATAGCCGAATGCAAAAATTGTGTTGCCGCATGTCACAGGCTCACGCGCCTTAACAGTGCGCAGAGCAATCGCCCGGACAATCCGCGTTTTCTGGATGGTGGCCTGAGGATTGCCCCGAACAGCAGAAGATGCTCCGAAGGGCGCGGGAGAGACCGCTGGAGAGACCGTTGGAAATAACAGGAGGGAGTGAGGAAAGTACTTTCCTGGCCCCAGGCTCAGGCCATGATATCCAGCAACGTTCCGAGCGTCTCGTCGGCGGTTTTCACCACCTGCGCCGAGGCTTCGACACTGCGCTCGTATATCTTGAGGTCAACAATGGGCTCGATCAGGCTCCCCGCCCCGGCAGTCCCCTGGGGACCATCTACGCCGCCGCGGGCAATCTTGCGGGCGGCATTTTCCATGCCGACCATGCCATCCTGAATGCCCCGGATACCAACTGTGAGTGCGCTGTTGATCATAACCGCTCTGCCCGATGACCATTATTTGACTCAATTAGGCCACATTTTTGGTCATTTTTCAAACAGGGAATCAATGTTGAGGTAACCTGCCAGCAGCTCCGGGCGCGACTGCTCAAGCCACGGCAGTATTCCCAGGCACGGCGATGCCATGTGATTGACCAGGTAATCCAGGGTGTCCTGCTCACAACTCATGGGCTCCGGCCCGGTCCGGTTGGCAACCCAGCCCGCCAGCACCAGCCCGTCATTGCGTATGGCCTCTGCCGTAAGCAAGGCATGATTGATGCAGCCCAGCCTGAGCGAGACCACGAGAATCACTGGCATGGCCAGTTGGCGCGGAAATTCTCCGTAAGTTTCCCGATCATTAAGTGGGACCCGCCAGCCACCGGCACCCTCCACCAGCAGGAGGTCTGCAGGACGAGTCTGCAAGCCACGGCAGAACCCTGCCAGGCGGTCAACGGTAATGTGCCGGCCGGCCTGTTCAGCGGCCACATGGGGCGCAATGGCCGGCTCCAGAGCAACTGGATTGATCAACTCATAAGCCAATGGTTCCGAGATGGCGTTCTGCAGGATCAGCGCATCTTCGTTGCGCAGGCCTTCGGTTGTCCGCTCGCAGCCCGAGGCAATGGGCTTCATTGCCAGGGTCCGCTTCCTCATGGCCCGTGCGGCGTGCAGAATTGCGGCAGAGACCATGGTCTTGCCTACACCGGTATCGGTACCTGTTACGAAATAGGATTTTGTCGCCATGTTTCAGTCCTGTCAGGGGCACAAGGTATGCCGGCCAATGTCCTGTTCTCCGGTAAGGCCTCAGGCTTTCTTCCAGTAAATCCAGGCAGCCTCATAGCTTGCCATAACCGTTCCGTCCGGCTCTTTGGAATAGTGCCGGCACATGTCCCGCATCCTGCCCGGCGCGGTCACAGCCTTGCGGCGTTCAGCGCCCCGGAAACCTGCACCAAGATGCCTGAGCTCACTCGCCAGCATCATGGGCGAGCTGTAGGGCAGGCGGATGGTTCGGGTTTCAATGGTCGCCTGTGGCAGTTCCGCGCTCACTTTTGCACGCAGGGCCGCCTCAGTCTCGAAACGGTTTACGTGCTCATGCTCCGGATCGGCAGCCCTCCAGGCGCGTTTCAGTTCCTTCAGCGTGCCGTCGAGAAGACTGGAGACCATAAGCCGTCCACCAGGGCGCAGTACCCGCCGGCATTCCCGGAACACCGCCCGGGGGTCCTCACACCACTGGATCATCAGGTTACTGAAAATCAGGTCGCAACTTGCATCCTGCAAAGGCAGGTGCTCGGCATCGGCAACGATCCAGCCAACGTCCTGAGAACTTTTTTTCCGGGCTTCCTGCACCATACCCTGAGACAGGTCTACCCCTGTCACTGCCCCCACCTGCCCCATCGCTGCCAGCTTGCGGGCAAACCAGCCAGTGCCGCAACCAAGGTCCAAAACTCCCGAACCTGCCTCCTCCGCGTTGCGGGCCTGGAGCTTGTGCAGCATGGTGTTACCCATGAAACGCTGCAATCTCGAGGCACTCTCGTAGGTGCTCCGCGCATTGCCAAAGCCCCGGGCAATATCCGCCTTGAGCGCCCGGGAGGCGCCTTTCAGGCCGCTCCGGCTACCGGTCACGGAACTCATGACGCCCATGATGCCAACTCCGTCTTCGAAGCCAGAAAAGACTGGATTACCCCCCAGCAATCGGCGGCCGAACACCCTCCCGGCCAATGCGCCATACCCTTGACCACCGTCTGGCGACTGGCGACCGGAATCTCAAGATCACCGGCCCAGGGCCTGACAACAATGTCCTGCCCCCCCATCACATGAAGGGCGGGCGTGGCAAGCGATTGCCAAAGCGCTCTTTGATCGCCGGCCGCCAGCCATGCAAGGCTCTTGCAGAGATGATCGTTTGACACCAGGGTGCCTTTTTCGAGCCACGGCTTGAGCTTTTGCCGCTCCTGCTTCTCGTCAGCCGCTCCGTTGATCATCAACAGAAGAAAATGCAGCCAGTACCGTTGCGGGTCCTGGCGAATGCCCCGGGCAAAAGCCCTGAACTCACGGGCCGGCATTCCATGGGGCCAGCCCTCATCGGCGACAAATTTCGGAAAACCGCCGAGAGTGATCGCACAGGACACCGAACCGGTTTCCCGGTAGGCGGCTTCCACCACAATCTGGCTGCCGAGGGACCACCCCATCCAGACCGACGGTTCGGGATACAGCGACAGCAACTCCTCGGCCACTTCAGGCACGGAACTGCAGCGGACCAGCAGTTCATCGTCCAGCGAAACCGGCATCACCTCACCCGGCCAGAAACCATAAAGCCCGGCCAGCATTTCCGCCCGGACACCCCAGCCACCGACAACCACCAGACGCGGACAGACTTTCGCGGAACTCATATCGCCACTTCCGTGCCCTGAGCCAGGTGACGACATTCCGACAGCGCGTTCAACAGACAATCGAGATTCTCCTGAGTATGTGCGGCACTGAACGTAACCCGCAAACGCGCCTCACCAACCGGGACCGTAGGCGGGCGGATCGCAGAGACCAGCAACCCCCGGTCCTCCAGCGCCTGACTCAGCGCCAGTGCATCGTGGTTATCGCCAATCATGATCGGCTGAATCGGCGTATGTGAGGGCATCAATTGATACCCCATGGCAGAGACCTCTCGCCGGAACCGGGAAACGAGGCCCAGCACCTGATCACGACGGCCATTATCCCGCTCAATGAGGTCAAGACTCGAAATCGTCGCCAAGGCAAGCGCCGGCGGCATGGCCGTAGTATAGATGTAGGTTCGCGCTTTCTGAACCAGATAATCCATCAGCAGCGCCGGCCCTGCAACAAACGCACCGCTGGTACCGACCGCCTTGCCCAGGGTGCCGATCAGCACCGGAACATCCACTTCCGACAGTCCCGCCTCAGCCACACTCCCCCGCCCCTGGGGCCCGAGAACGCCAAGGCCGTGGGCATCGTCAACCACCAGCAGCGCATCATGGGCCCGGCAAACCCGCGCCAGCCCGGCCAGCGGCGCCACATCGCCATCCATACTGAACACACCGTCCGTCACCACCAGCTTGTGCCCGGACGTTTTCGCCAGCATCGCCTCCAGCGCGGCAACGTCCCCGTGGGCATACCGGCGAACCCGGGCCCGGCTCAGAATACAGCCATCGATAATGGACGCATGATTCAGCCGATCCGAGAAAATCGTATCCCCGCGACCGGCCAGCGCCGAAATCACACCCATATTGGCCATGTAGCCGGTCGAGAAGAACAATGCCGAACTGCGCCCGGTGAATTCCGCCAGACGCTGCTCCAACTGGTGGTGCGCATCATGATGGCCACAGATCAGATGGGAAGCCGCACCCCCGAGACCGGTGTCCGGTAGCGCGTCACGAAGTGCGTCAATGTTGGTGGGGTGATTGGCAAGACCAAGATAATCGTTGCTGCAGAAGGAGAGCAAAGATTTGCCGTTGGCAACCAAAGACGGCTGCTGGGGACCTGAGATCAGCCGGCGCGTCCGGTACAAACCGGCCTGTTTACGCTGTTCAAGTTCAAGGGCAAAGTCCCGCACGAGCATGGCTCCGGATTAGGGGTTGCGCGTATAGCCTGGTGAAAGCTGCCGAAGATACCCGAAGTTTCCGGCAGGGTGCGGGCAGGGACCTCCGGGATTGTAGAGGGCCAGGGATGGCCCGAAACAAGCGCACATGGGTGAGGCCGAGTGCCCATGAAGCGAAGCTTCATACGACAGCCGAACGACAGCAATCTTTGATTGCTGGCTGGACCCCGCCCGGGGTGCTCGTAGCGTATCCCGGAGGTCCCTGCCCGCAGCCTGCTCCCCCCAAAGTCTGAAGGCCCAAAAAACCACTAATATCAGGCAGATTCCCGAGTAGCGTCATAGAACATATGGCGAGTCGCCTCATACTCCACCGCCTCGGCAATCGCCTCCTCTTCCTGCTCCTCGGAGGCACACTGCTCCCGCTGCTCCGGCCGGATCCCAAGACGCTTGAACAACAGCATATCGGCATCGGCTTCCGGGTTGGCAGTGGTCAACAGCTTCTCACCGTAGAAAATAGAATTGGCACCCGCCATAAAGCACAGCGCCTGCATCTGCTCATTCATATTCTCCCGGCCCGCCGACAGGCGCACGTGGGAAGCCGGCATCATGATCCGGGCCACCGCAATAATGCGAACGAACTCGAACGGATCCAGATCCTCCACATCCTCCATCGGCGTGCCCTTCACCTTCACCAGCATATTCACCGGCACACTTTCCGGATGGTGAGGCAGGTTCGCCAATTGGACCAGCAGGCCGACGCGATCATCCTCATCCTCGCCCATACCCATAATGCCGCCGCAGCAAACCTTCATACCGGCCTTGCGGACGTTATCCAGCGTATCCAGACGGTCCTGGTAGGTCCGGGTTGTGATGATGTGGCTGTAGTACTTCTCGGAGGTGTCCAGGTTGTGGTTGTAATAATCCAGACCGGCCTCGGCCAGCTCTGCCGCCTGCTCTTCCTTCAGCATGCCCAGGGTCATGCAGGTCTCCAGCCCGAGGGATTTCACCTGCCTGACCATATCCAGAACATAGGGCATGTCTTTCTTCGAAGGACTGCGCCAGGCCGCGCCCATACAGAACCGGGAGGCGCCCTTCTGCTTTGCCGCCTGAGCCTCGGCCACCACCTTCTCGATTTCCAGCAGCTTCTCTTTCTCGAGGCCAGTGTTGTAATGACCGCTCTGAGGGCAATATTTGCAGTCTTCCGGGCAGGCACCGGTCTTGATCGACAACAGCGTGCTCACCTGCACCTCGTTGGGATCAAAGTGCTCCCGGTGCGCACTCTGGGCACGAAACAGAAGATCGTTAAAGGGAAGCTCAAACAGCTCGCGGGCTTCCTGCAGTGTCCAGTCGTGACGGAGCTCTGTAGCGGTCATGTAAAAGTCCTGTTAACCTTTCCCGGTCTCGGGGTTTACGGATGAATCAGATGATAAAGGGACTGAACTGGCTGTCAACCTTCATTGAACGAAAGGTTAACAGCTTCAAGCAGGGCGGACGTTGCGTCGCCTGCCTTTCTTCCAACGCTTTCAGTGGCTTATGTCCGCCATGCCGGGAGGGCCTACCGGTTAACCGCTGGCACTGCCGCTGTTGCGCCCTGCCCCTGGCCTTCCCTTCTTCGGACCTGCTTTGCGGCGACTGTCTGAAATTCCCGCCTCCGTTCAAGACATCCTGCATTCCCTGGCGCTATCAGTATCCCCTGGATGGCATGATCGGCCGCTATAAATACAACGGGCAACGAAAGTTTGCGCGGCCGCTGCTCGCAGATTTTGCCAGCTTTCTTGAACAGGAACTGGGCAGCGGAACGATATCAAGACCGGACGTACTGGTGCCCGCCCCCATGGATTCGCGACGTCGGCGCCAGCGCGGCTTCAATCAGGCCCAGGATATTGCCGAGAATGCAGGGAGGCACCTTGGGATTACTGTGAATACCGGACTGGTGCAACGCGTTCGCCGGGTGCGGTCGCAACGGGAATTGAACCGGGAGGAGCGGCTGGCAAATCTTCGTGGGGTGTTTAAGGTGACGTCGGAGGTGCCTGAGCGGGTGGCGATTGTGGATGATGTGGTGACGACGGGGGCGACGGTTCGGGTTTTGGCGGGGGTTTTGCGGGAGGCGGGGGCGCGGGATATTCAGGTTTGGGCTTTGGCTCGGACTCCTGGCTGAAGCTGTCCCCAGACTCCCCTCTGACTCTGGGGGTGGGAGCGCCGCGCCGGCAGGCTCTCCCGGGATACGCTACAAGCTCATCCCTGAGCGCTTGATTCGGGCCATCCATGGCCCTCAACAATCCCGGAAGAGCCTGCCGGCGCGGCGCCCGGAGTTCTCAGTTAGGCCAGCATTGCTCTCACGCGTTCGGCAATTGCCAAACAGGAAGTTAACCCCGGGGATTCAATTCCAAAAAGGTTTACCAGCCCCGGTACGCCGTGATCTTCCGGACCATCGATTCGAAAATCCGCAAAACCGCCATCCGGTCCACACAGTTTTGGTCGAATGCCGGCGTAAGCGGGCTGGAGACGGGATGGGTCCAAGGTTGGCCACCATTGGCGGATACCCTTGGCAAAGGTTTCAAGGCGGTTGGGGTTGACGGCGTAGTCTTCCTGTTCAACCCATTCCACGTCGGGACCGAAGCGGGCCTGGCCGGCCAGATCCAGGGTCAGGTGGACACCCAGGCCGCCGGGTTCGGGGACGGGGTAGATCAGGGTGTTGAAGGGATGGCGGCCGCTGTAGCTGAAGTAGACGCCGCGGGCGAACCATTGCCGGGGCTTGTATTGCTCGGGCAGGCCCGCCCAGGTTTTGGCCAGGGGAACCGCGCCCAGTCCGGCGGCATTGATGACGTTGATCGCCTTTAGGGTCAGCGGGTTGCCGCCTTCCAGGCTCAGCAGGTGGTGATCATCAACGGACTCTGCCGCGACGACCGGTGACCGGAGGACGAGTTGGCCTCCGACACCCTGCAGTTCTCCGAGCAGCGAGAGCATGAGGCCATGGCTGTCGATGATGCCGGTCTCGGGTGACCAGAGGCCGGCGCAGGCGTTGATTTGAGGAACCTGACGGGTAACGGCATCCGCGTCATGCATGGCCAGTTTGACGCCATTGCGGGTGGCGGCTGCCTGGATATCCTCAAGTTTCCGGGCCTGCGAATCGCTGGCGGCAATAATCCATTTGCCACATTTCCGGTGGTTGATCTTGTGGCTCTGGCAGTAATCATAAAGGCGCTGACGGCCTTCCACACACAACCGGGCCTTCAGTGACTGCTCCGGGTAATAGATCCCGGCATGGATGACTTCGCTGTTGCGCGACGAAGTACCTTCTCCGAACCGGTCTCCGCTTTCGAGAACGATCACATCGTGCCCGCTTTTTGCCAATGCGCGCGCAATGGCCAGGCCGACGACACCCGCTCCAATGACAACGGTTTCTGTTTCAAGGAGTTCTCCAGGCATCTCTTCCTGCTCCCGCTTAGCTGCCGATTACCGGAGCATACCCCATCCTCACACGCCAGCGGAAACCAGCCTCCGGGGTCTGAACACATTACTCAGGGACTCATACCGGTTATACTTGGCCCCGGAAATAAGTGCATGGAGCCCAGCGAGGATGTCTGACAGGAAGCAGTTTGTACTGGTAATGGTGGTGGCCGCCCTGTTTGCAGGCTGGCTCGGCTGGCGCGGTTTTGAGGTTGTCAGTCTTAATGAGCGCCTGAAAGCCGACGATGTGGTGTCCAGCTACCCCTACAAACATCGGGTACTGAGGGTGGAGGGTGATACCGCCATCATGAGCTCACTGCGCTCACACTCAACGTCTACCCGCCATGCACTGAGCGCTGTGTTCCCCAGCATGCGAAATCTCGGGGACAGTCACCGGGACTGGCAGCGCGCAGAGCGTGAACTGGCCCAGGTGCAGGCCCATGCAGGGGATGTTGTGCTTGGCGCTTCCGGCATATCCCGTATTCGCTGGGAGCTGGATGAAAACTGGTATCATCTGCAGTTCATGAAATCCAAATACGACACAAGGCTCTGACCTTCCACCATGACCCATGAACCCGCACTTGCAGCATCCACCCACCCCTATGATTCCCTGACCCCGGACACCATTCTGGACGCGATGGAAGACGCCGGGTTTGCAGTAAGTGGCCGGCTTTTTGCGCTGAACAGTTACGAGAACCGGGTCTATCAGGTGGGTTTGGACGAAGGCCCGCCGGTGATTACAAAATTCTATCGGCCCGGGCGATGGAGCGAAGCACAGATCCGGGAAGAACATGATTTCACTGGCGAACTGGCGCAGGCAGACATACCGGTCGTGGCGCCTATGCGGCAGGACTCCGGAGATACTCTCGGTCACCATGGCGAATTCCTGTTTGCCGTGTTCCAGCAGCGCGGGGGCCAGGCTCCGGACACCAGCGTGACAGACACCCTCTACAGGCTAGGTCAGTGGCTGGGCCAGATACACAACATCGGTGCCCGCAAGCCTTTTGCCCACCGGCCAGGCATTTCATTACTCGATGGCATTGAGTCCAGCAATCGGCTGTTAGTGGAAGGCGGCTGGATTCCAGCGGATCTCCGGCCCGCATGGGACAGCCTGATTCCGGATCTTCAGGCTCTGAGTGCTGCCCGTATTGATGAAGCGGGCCCCGTTGAGACCCTGCGCCTGCATGGCGACTGCCACGCGGGCAATATTCTCTGCCGGGAACAACAGATGCTGTTCGTGGATCTGGACGATTGCCGCTCCGGGCCGGCCATTCAGGATATGTGGCTGCTGCTTAATGGTGACGACTTCGAGCGCGGCGCCCAGCTCGGCGAACTGCTGGAAGGTTACGAGATGTTCCGTGATTTTAACCGCCGTGAACGCCACCTGATCGAGCCATTACGCTGCTACCGGCAAATCGCACACTGCGCCTGGCTGGCTAAACGCTGGGATGACCCCGCCTTTCCACGTTTTTTCCCCTGGTTTGCCCAACCCAGATTCTGGTCCGATCAGATTCTCTCGCTCCGGGAACAGCTCTCCGCCCTGCAGTCACCGGCAATTACGGTTCCAGGGCAGTACTGACCGCACATAAACACGCTAACACGCTTGAAATGAGGTAGGCATGAGCCAGAATGAGGCCCGTTACACCGTCCGAAGCCTGATCGTGACCGCGCTGGCTGCCATTATCGGCACTGTCCTGGTGCTTGAGATGACGGGCAGGATAAACCACACAAAGAACAAGGACAACGTCCCGGTTGGCGATTTCAAAGCCATTCATATCACCGGGGGTGAGACCTTCCGTATGTCTCCGAAAGCCTCGGAACTGCATGCCGTGTGCGAGAACGGCTACCTGGCCATTGCAGCGGATGTGGACCCGTCGTTCCGGGGCATCCTGGTCGATTACAAGAACCGCGGTGTGCGATGCAGACGCCCTTCACCAACCGGGCCGAAGGTTCCACGGCAGCCGGAGACACAAGACGGCAATGACTAGGCCCCGCAAACCTTCCGCCCCCCCCGAACAGGTGACGGACCGGCTGTTCGCCACCGAGCGCCGCCCGGAGGATTTCCGGTTTGATGCGTCGGTAGCACGGGTTTTCCCCGACATGATCCGCCGTTCGGTGCCCGGATACACCACCATCATTCCGATGATCGGGGTGATCACCGAGCAATACGCCCAGCCCGGCTCCCACTGCTACGACCTGGGCTGCTCGCTCGGTGCCTCGACCCTGGCAATGCGGCACGGAATCCCACATCGGGACTGTATCCTTGTGGGCGTGGACAACTCCAGGGCGATGATCGAGCGCTGCGAGCATTACATTGCCCTGGACGACAACAACCTCCCCGTTACCCTGCGTTGCGAGGACATTCTGGACACCGAACTGAGTAACGCCTCGGTCACAACGCTCAATTTCACCCTGCAGTTTGTCGACCCAGGGCAGCGGGCCGGCCTGCTTACCCGGATTGCCACGGCAACCCGGCCCGGGGGCGTGCTGATCCTGTCGGAAAAAATCCGGTTTGAAACCGAAAGCGAACAGGCAATACAGACCCGCCTGCACCACGAATTCAAGCGCGCCAATGGTTATTCAGATCTGGAAATCAGCCAGAAACGAACGGCCATTGAGCAGGTCCTGATTCCGGAAACAACCACCGCCCACAAGGCACGACTCCAGGCGGCAGGCTTCGATCAGGTTCTGGTCTGGTACCAGTGCTTTAACTTTGTTTCCATGCTCGCCATCAAGGCCAATACACCCGACACCGACTGACCATGGCAGAATTTGACTGGCAAACCCGATTCGGGCCGCTTCTTGATCAGCTTTCAGGTGACGATCTCGATGCCTGGGCTCAAACGCTCAGGCAGCAACTGATTCGCCGCTTTGACGACAATCCCCATGGCGATCTTGATCGCTGGCAAGCCGCCCTCGCCCGCCTGCCGGCTATGGCCGGTGTGGAGGCGCACCTGGACCGGTCCGCTGTAACCCTGACAGCGGCACATGCCCCGACACCGGAGCAGCAGGCGCACTTGCAGCAGGGGTTACGCGGGCTGATGCCCTGGCGGAAGGGTCCTTTTGAGCTCTTCGGCACCCGGATTGATACCGAATGGCGCTCCGACTGGAAGTGGGACAGAGTCTCCCCCTACCTTTCAGACCTGTCTGGCCGTCGTATTCTTGATGTCGGTTGTGGCTCCGGCTACCACTGTTGGCGGATGCTGGGTAATGGTGCTGGCCGGGTCATCGGCATCGATCCAGGCCTGTTGTTCATGTTCCAGTTCCTGAGCATCAAGGATTACCTGGGCCATGTGCCCGTGGACTTGCTGCCAGTCAGGATGGAGGATCTTCCGGAGGGTCTTGAAACCTTTGACACCACGTTTTCGATGGGCGTCCTCTACCATCGCAGGTCACCGCTGGACCATCTGCTCGAACTGAAGGGTACGCTCCGGAAAGGTGGCGAGCTGGTGCTGGAAACCCTGGTGGTTGAAGGCCCCGAGGGCTTCAGCCTGATGCCCGGGGATCGCTACGGGCAGATGCGCAATGTCTGGTTCCTGCCCACCTGCGACACCCTGCTGCGCTGGCTGGACCGCACCGGGTACCGCAATGCCAGAGTAGTTGATGTTACCGCCACGACAACCGAAGAACAGCGCAGCACCGACTGGATGCGATTCAATTCCCTGCAGGATTTTCTGGACCCGGACGATCCGTCGAAAACAGTTGAAGGCTATCCGGGGCCCCTTCGCGCAACGTTAATCGCCGAGAAACCCTGACACAAAAAAACCGCCGTGCCGTGTAGCAGGGCGGCTTTTCTTCCGTCAGTGTTTATTCACCAAACGGGTGACGGAGCGTGATGGTTTCAACCCGGTCCGGCCCGGTGGAGATTACGTCGATCGGCGCCTCAATCTGCTCCTCAAGGAAACGGATATAGGCCCTGGCGTTTTCGGGCAACTGGTCCAGGCTGGTCAGGCCGACAGTACTCTCGCTCCAGCCCGGCAGCTCGGCATACACCGGCTCGATGTCCCTGTAGGTGTCACAACCAATGGGTGGCCGGGTAATTTCGCCATTCGGCGTCTTGTAGCCGACACACACCTTAACCGTCTCCATCCCGTCCAGAACATCCAGTTTGGTGAGGCAGATGCCGGAAACGCTGTTGATCTGGATGGCGTGGCGCAGGGCAACCGCATCAAACCAGCCGCAGCGGCGGGAGCGGCCGGTGGTCGTCCCCACCTCATTACCCTTGACGGCCAGGTGCTGACCCATGTCGTCAAACAGCTCGGTGGGGAACGGGCCTGAACCAACGCGGGTGGTGTAGGCCTTGGTGATACCGAGCACATAGTCGAGAAACAGGGGACCGAAACCGGAACCGGTGGCGGTACCTCCGGCGGTGGTGTTGGAAGAGGTCACATACGGGTAGGTGCCAAGATCAATATCCAGCAGGGAGCCCTGAGCGCCCTCAAACAGGATGTTTTCACCACGCTTACGGAAATCATGGAGCATATCGGTAACATCCGCCGCCATCGGCAGGATTTCTTCGCCCATCTGTTTCAGCTCTTCAAGGGCCGCATCAATGTCTTCGACCTCTTCCTTAAAGTACTCGGTCAGGATGAAGTTGTGGTACGACATGATCTCGCGCAGCTTCACCTCGAACTCCGCCGGGTTACACAGGTCGCCGAGGCGGAGGCCACGACGTGAAACCTTGTCTTCATAGGCCGGACCAATACCGCGGCCGGTCGTGCCAATCTTATCGACACCGCGGGCCCGTTCCCGGGCCTGGTCAATTCGGACATGGGTCCGCAGAATAAGGGGGCACGCCAGGCTGATCCGGAGACGGTCGCGAACAGCGACGCCATTGGCTTCCAGCTCACGCACTTCCTTGAGCAACGCCTCCGGCGACAGGACGACGCCGTTGCCAATCAGACAGTGAACATGCTGACGCAGGATACCGGAAGGGATCAGATGAAGCGCCGTTCTCCTGCCGTCAATCACCAGGGTATGGCCGGCATTGTGTCCGCCCTGGAAGCGAACAACGGCCGCGACCTTGTCGGTCAGCAGATCAACAATCTTACCCTTGCCTTCATCACCCCATTGGGTGCCCAGCACAACAACGTTTTTACCCATGATTCTCTCTCAATGCGGCTGCCCCGCAGGACAGGCGTTTCGCAAGTTTACCTGTAAGTGAAGTCACCGAAGCCCGGGGGCATCAGCCCAGCGCCTCTACGGCCCACCGGCCGCCCTGTTTAACCAGTTTCCGGTCACAACCTCTGGCGGCCGGATCCACACCGTTATCCTCGGGCAAGGCACGGACAACGGTTTCTGTCATTCTCAGGCCGGAAATCACCCGGTCCAATGCAGGGTCATCATCCGCCGGCGCCCAGACCGCGCCAGCTTTCCGTACCCGCCGCTCACCCAGGGAAACCAGTGCGCGGATATCGAGGCTGAACCCCGTCGCGGGCCGCGCCCGACCAAAATCACTGCCAATGGCGTCGTAGCGCCCGCCCTTGGCGACCGAGTCGCCATGGCCGGGAACGTAAGCCGCGAACACAAGGCCGGTGTGGTAGTTGTAGCCACGCAACTCGCAGAAGTCGAAGCCGAAACTGACTTCCGGGTAGTCCCGGCCCAGCAGGTCCGACACACGGCCCAACTGATCCAGTGCCGCATCCAGATTGTCGGATGCACCTTGCAGGACACGGCGCGCCCCGGCCAGCGCTTCCGGGCCGCCACTGACACGGGCGAGCTCGCGCAGACGAGCACCGGCAGAGCCTGAGGCGCATTCGCCCAACAACCCGTCGAGCTCGGGCACCGACTTGCGAGCCATGGCATCAAAGATCGCAGCTTCGGTGTCGCGGTCAACATCCGCTTCGCCGATCAGGCTCTCGTAAATCGACACGTGCGCCAGATCCAGGTGAATACGCGGCAGCCCGGCAACCCGAAGGGTTTCCAGCATCAGGCTGATCACTTCCATATCCGCAGCTTCGGAGGCACTGCCAAAGAGCTCGCAGCCTGCCTGTATCGGCGTCCGTCCAGTCAGCATGTGGCGCGGGCGGGTATGCAGCACATGGCCTGCGTAGCAAAGGCGGGTTATGCCATCCTGGCCCAGGGTATGGGCATCGATACGGGCTGCCTGGGGCGTCATATCCGCCCGAACACCCATCATCCGCCCTGTCAGCTGATCGGTCAGCTTGAAGGTTTGCAGTTCCAGGTCGTGTCCGGTTCCGGTAAACAGGGATTCGAGGTATTCAATAAGCGGCGGGATTACCAGCTGATAACCCCAACGCTGGCAGGTATCCATTACATCCCGGCGAAGGGATTCGATCCGTCCGGCCAGCGGAGGCAGAATATCCTCTACCCCGTCCGGCAGTAACCAGCGATCAGATACTGTCATGAGATTCCGTTGTCCGTTATATCCGCACCGGCGCATTTGGCTGGGGGATCACACAGAATTTAAGGCGATACTCGGGCAGAAAACCCGACACAAAACCGCCAGAATTTTACACGGTTGGCAGGCACAAAAAAACCGGAATACGCCCGTATTCCGGTTTTTTTCAACACTCAGGCGGGTATCACTTCGCGCCCTGGGAGTCCTTAATGTACTTCATGAAATCGCCTTCGGAGTCGATCACCAGGATGTCGTCCTTGCTGGAGAACGCATTCTGGTATGCGGAAAGACTCCGATAGAAGCTGAAGAACTCACGGTCCTGGCTGTAGGCATCGGCGTAAATCTGCGCAGCCTCACCATCGCCCTGACCGCGAAGCTGCTCGGACTTGGAGAAGGCTTCCGCCAGGACCACCGTGCGCTGACGATCAGCATCCGCCCGAATCCCCTCGGCGGCTTCGCGACCGCGGGAGCGATACTCCTGAGCCAGCTTTTCCCGCTCGGTGGCCATACGGCGATACACGTTCGTGCGGACCTGCTCAGGTAATTCAATGGCCTTTATACGGATATCCAGCACCCGGATACCGAACTCTTTGAGCGCCGTTTCGTTGACCAGGTCCTTGAGTGAGGCCATCACATCATCACGTTCACCTGAGACCACCTCACGCATGGTACGGACACCAAACTCATTACGAAGGCCGTTATCCACCCGCGATAACAACAGATTCTGGGCCCTGAACTCGTCGCCACCGGTAGCGCGGTAGTAGGTATCCACGTCGGTAATCTGCCAGGCAATATAGGAGTCCACGTCCAGTGGCTTTTTCTCAATGGTGAGATACTGACGCGCCGGCAGGTCCATGGTAAGAACCCGAACATCAAACTTCCGCACTTCATCAATAACGGGGACTTTAAAGTGAATCCCTGCAGGAACGTTGGTCTCGATCAGTTCACCGAAACGCAGCAGAACGCCACGATGGGTTTCCGGAATAATGTAAACACTGGACGATACCAACAACAGAATGATGAGGGTACCAGCAAGACCGATAATGCTTTTGGGTCCCATGATTATCTCCCCGTTCTCGTGTTGGTGGACTGGCGATTGCGCAGTTCGCGAAGCACCTGATCCGTCAGGGACTGGATATCAGACTGGCCGGCCAGACCGCCGGCATCTGCGCTCTCGTTCCGGCCCGCCGCCAGGCTGGCGCCGCCCTGACGGGTCAGACGATCCAGCGGCAGGTACATCATATTACCGGCGGACTTGGTATCAACCAGCACTTTGCTGGAGCTGGCAAGCACGCTCTCCATGGCCTGCAGATACATGCGTTCGCGAGTGACATCAGGCGCCTTCTCGTACACGGCCAGCAGATCCTTGTACCGGGCGGTCTCACCAACCGCGCGCTCAACCACCTGGGCTTTGTATGCCGCCGCCTCCTCAACCATGCGCTGGGCCTGGCCGCGGGCTTCCGGCACAACCTTGTTGCGGTAGGTCTCTGCTTCTTCCTTGAGTTGCTGCTCGTCTTCACGGGCACGCTGCACTTCCCGGAAAGCATCCTGAACCGGGCCAGGCGGCTGGGTGCTTTCCACGTTGACCCGCACAATCTCAAGGCCAGCGCCGTACTGCTTCAGGAAACTCTGGATTCGCTGCTCGACGTTTACCGCAAGTTCAACCCGACCCTCAGTCAATACCGCATCCAGAGTGGCGCCGCCTGCTTCATGCCGAAGCGCACTGTCGGTGGCAAAGGCCAGGGCCTGGTTGGAGTCACGGACATTGAGCACGTAGTCACGGGCATTGCTGACCCGATACTGCACCTGCAGATCCACGCTGACCAGGTTCTCATCCTGAGTCAGCATCTGGCCCGTCGACTCGGCGGTACGGACGTTGGTTACCCGCACCTTGGTGACATCATCAATCAACGGCACCTTAAAGCGCAGGCCCGGGCTCTCTGTCCGGTCGTATTCCCCGAAACGCAGAACAACGGCCCGCTCCTGCTCGTCCACTGTGTAGAACGACTGGAAGATGACATAGCCCACGACAACAATGGCCGCCAGGGCGAGGATAGCGCCAAAACCAGCGCCGCCTCCGCCGGTACTGCCATCACCGCTGCCGCCGGACTTGCCACCTTTGCCGCCCAACATCTTGTTGAGCTTGTCCAGCCCCTTCTTCAGTGCCTCATCGAGGTCTGGTGGACCCTGATCATTGCCGCGCCGACCACCACCGGTACCCCAGGGATCGTTGTCGTTACGGTTTCCACCCGGTTCATTCCAGGCCATAGTGCTCTCCATTACTGACTTATAAATAGAATGGCTGCAAATACTAGGGATTTATCTCCGCCCCGGCAATAGCCGTTCCGGTTTCAGGCATGGCCCAGCTCGAGCCTGACCGATTCTTCCTTCACTCCGGCCCGGCTCAGCAGCTGCAGCCAGTCCCGGTTCTGCAAACGAACTTCCAGCACCGTATCCCCCGTCTCGCGGTGCTCCTCGGTCAGCACCGACCCGGCCTCATGCAGCAACGCGCGCAGCTTGCCGTCGGCAGGCCCCAGCAAAACAAAATGATGCACAACGTCCTCTGCAAGTCTCTCCACAATGGCGTCGTAAAGACCGCCGAGCCCTTCCCCGGTCACCGCGGACACCCAGACCCGCACCGGAACACCGTCTTCATTGCGCTCGATTCTCGGCGTGAAGTCTTCCAGCAGGTCAATCTTGTTGAACACCTGCAGTACGGGAATCTCATCTGCCCCGATCTCGGCCAGCACCTCTTCGACCTGCTCCATATTCTCGTCACGCCGGCTGTCGTGACTGTCAATAATGTGCAGCAAAATTGTCGCCTGTGTCGTTTCTTCCAGAGTTGCCCGGAATGCTTCGACCAGCTTGTGGGGAAGGTGGCGGATGAAGCCCACCGTGTCCGCCATTACGACCGGCCCGATATCCGGAAGTTCCAGGCGCCGCAGCGTCGGGTCCAGCGTTGCAAACAACTGGTCTGCAGCGTAGACGGAGGAAGTGGTAATCCGGTTGAACAAGGTTGATTTACCTGCGTTGGTATAGCCAACCAGAGACACGGCTGGAATGTCCGCACGCTGGCGGGCCCGTCGACCCTGGCGCCGCTGCCGGCGAACCTTTTCAAGACGCTTGTGGATCGATTTTATCCGTTCCCGGAGCAGGCGACGGTCGGTTTCAAGTTGGGTTTCGCCAGGGCCCCGAAGGCCGATGCCACCCTTCTGCCGCTCCAGGTGAGTCCAGCCACGCACCAGACGCGTTGACATATGCTCAAGCTGTGCCAGCTCTACCTGTAGCTTACCCTCGTGGGTACGGGCGCGCTGGGCAAAGATGTCGAGGATCACACCGGTGCGATCAAGCACCCGGCACTTGAGTTCATGCTCGATGTTTCTTTCCTGACGCGGGCTCAGCGCATGATTGAACAATACGACATCGGCTTCACTGGTGGTCACGGCGTCACGGATTTCTTCCAGCTTTCCCTCGCCAACGAAAAATCTCGGGCTGGGTTGCTTGCGGGAACCGGTCACAACACCCACCGGCTCAACGCCGGCGGACATCACCAGTTCCCGGAACTCGCCAGGGTCTTCCGTGCCGTCATGGGCAGTAAAATCGATGTGGACGAGTATCGCGCGCTCACCGACATCAGGACGTTCAAACAATTGGCATCAACTCCGGAACAGTGAAACTGTCAATATCATAAAAACAAACACCCGCGGCCATCAGACCCCAGAAAAGGGTCTTCCGGAACGCGGGTGCAATACCGGGGAAACGGATGGATCAGTCTTCAGACTCGCCCTCTCCTCCCGGAGCCTGCTGCGGAATGCGAACATTGCGGGCAGGAACCACCGTGGAAATAGCGTGCTTGTAGACCATCTGGCTGACAGTGTTTTTCAGCAAAATCACGAACTGGTCGAAAGACTCGATCTGGCCCTGGAGTTTGATACCATTAACCAGAAAGATGGAAACCGGAATGCGCTCCTTGCGCAAGGCGTTAAGGTAAGGGTCTTGTAACGAATGCCCTTTTGACATGTGTTTTCTCCTGTTTTAGTGGGTGCAGATGCTTCAGCAGGTGCAGATCGTCATTGGTCAGAGTTAAATGTGGTGCGAAGTCTGATTTTTTTCAAGGCTGCCTTGGCGATAAGTTTGTCTTCACTGTCCAGCCAGTCCACATCGGACCACTTACGCAACCAGGTCAACTGCCGCTTCGCCAACTGGCGTGTGGCGGCAATACCCTTGCTTACAAATGTGTCGTAGTCGTCCGCCCCGGACAAATAGCTCCAGGCCTGGCGATAGCCAACACAACGCATGGAAGGGAGGTCAGGGTGCAGGTCTTCCCTGAGCATCAGTGCCTGCACTTCGTCGATAAAACCCGAGTCCAGCATCTTCAGGAAGCGCTGGCGGATTCTCTCGTGAAGCACCCGCCGATCCGGTGGCATCATGGCAAGCTGCACGACAGTATACGGTAGCAAAGGTGTTTCGTCTGCCTGCCAGCGGGTGAAATAGGTGTAATCCTCAATATCGCTTCTGCTGGCAGGCTCAGGCACGCCCTCGTTTTTACCGGCAACCTCTGCCTGCCAGAACCCTGAAATCGGCCTGCCGGTCACTCGGAGGACTTCCAGGGCCCGCAGCAATCGCTGGCGATTGTTCGGATGTATCCGCTCCGCCGCAACAGGATCCCCACTGTGCAGCTCCCGGTGCAGCGCTTCCCAGCCCCGCACCTCAGCCTCCCGCTCCAACACCCTGCGCACGTCCGGGCTCGCCGCGGGCAAACCGGACATGCCATGCAGCAATGCCTTGAAGTACATCATGGTTCCACCCACCAACAGGGGTATCCGGCCCGCTGCCGTGATCCCGGCCATGGCAGCGAGGGCGTCGCGGCGAAAGTCCGCGGCCGAGTAGGTTTGTGCCGGATCGCAGATATCGATCAGGCGATGGGGGGCCCGGGCCAGTTCTTCCGCCGTCGGCTTGGCGGTGCCGATATCCATGCCACGGTATATCATGGCCGAGTCAACACTGATGATCTCGCAAGGTAGCTGCTCGCACAGGGACATGGCCAGGTCGGTTTTACCGGACGCCGTTGGCCCCATCAGAAAAATGGCCGGAGGCAGGGACACCTCAACGCCCCCGCAGGAACAGCTTGTCCAGCTCGGACAGGGTGACCAGTGTCCAGGTCGGCCGGCCGTGATTGCACTGGCCGCTTCGCTCGGTGGCTTCCATGTCCCTGAGCAGCGAGTTCATTTCCGGTATGGTGAGCTGACGGTTCGCCCTGACCGAGCCATGGCACGCCATGGTACCCAGCAGTTCGTGCGTCACCGCTTCCAACCGGTCGCTCTGACCATGCTCAATGAGGTCCGCCAGCACGTCACGCACCAGTTGCTCAGCGTCAGCGCCTCGCAAAAGCGCCGGCACCTGCCGGACAGCCAGGGTTTCCGGGCCGATCCGTTCTATCTGCAGGCCAAGCCTGTGCAGCTCATCGCCGTGGCTCTCGGTCAGGGCGGCCTCTTTCTGGCTGACCGCCAGAGACAGCGGAACCAGCAATGGCTGGCTTTTTAGGTCCTGTTCGGCAAGGGCCCGCTTCATCCGTTCATAGGTTATGCGCTCGTGAGCAGCATGCATATCTACCACGATCATCCCTGCCCGACCCTGGGCGAGAATATAGATCCCGTGCAGTTGGGCAATGGCATAGCCAAGTGGCGGCTCCTCATCACTGTCCACCGGCGGCGTCGGCATGGGTCTGGCAGAACCGTCACTGATCGGTGTCGACTGTGGGCTTGCGGTTCCACCACCGGCGTTCAGGGACTGATAGAACGCCATCTGATCGCTGGCGCGCCATTCCTGCCGAGGCTGTGAGGGGCCACCGAAACCGGCTGGTGCGCCGGAATGGCCGTAACTCGGCAGCGCTGGCTGGCCATTCCAGGAAGCGCCCCCAGAAGTAGTCATGGCCGGTGAACTTTCCGTCTGAGCCGACGCTTCACGACCAAAGGATTGGGCGACCGCACCTCGGAAATGATCATCCGGCCGAACATCGGCCAGGGCCTTATGCAGGGTTCTGAAGATAAAATCGTGAACCAATCGGCCGTCCCGGAAACGGACTTCGTGTTTTGTGGGGTGCACATTCACATCCACCGTGGCCGGGTCTACTTCCAGGTAAAGCACAAAGGCCGGGTGCCGGTTGTTATAGAGAACATCCCGGTAGGCCTGGCGCACGGCATGAGCCACCAGCCGGTCACGAATCACCCGGCCGTTGACAAAGAAATACTGCAGATCCGACTGACTTCGGGAAAATGTCGGCAGCGCAACCCAGCCCCACAGACGAAGCCCTGTTGCCTGCGCATCGATAACCACCGCATTGTCGACGAATGGCTGCCCGCACAGGGCACCGATCCGCCGCTCCCGGTCAAGGACCGAACCGGCAGGCCTCAGGCTTTGAACAACCCGCTGGTTATGACGAAGGGTGAAGCCGGCATCAAACCGGCTCAGGGCCTGCCGGCGCAGGCACTCCTCCACGTGGTTGAATTCGGTTTTTTCGGTGCGCAGAAACTTGCGGCGGGCCGGGGTATTAAAGAACAGATCCCGCACTTCAACGGTAGTGCCCACCGGGTGTGCTGCGGGCGAGATCCTGGCGTCCATCTCCCGGCCTTCCACTTCCACCCGGGAGGCCGCCTCCTGTTCTGCTGTCCGGGAAGTCAGCGCCAGACGGGAAACCGAACTGATACTGGCGAGCGCCTCGCCACGGAAGCCCAGGGAGGCAACTGCTTCCAGGTCATCAAGGCTGGCGATCTTGCTGGTAGCATGGCGGCTCAAGGCCAGCGGCAAATCACCCTCTTCAATACCGCTGCCGTCGTCCCGTACGCGGATCAGCTTGACGCCGCCCTGCTCCACTTCAACATCAACCCGGGTGGCGCCGGCATCCAGGGCATTCTCGACCAGTTCCTTGACGACAGATGCGGGGCGCTCCACCACCTCACCCGCGGCAATCTGGTTCGCGAGCCGTGGTGACAGCAATCGAATGGGGGGCATGTTACCGAAAAACCTCTTGATCAGGACGCGGGAATACGAATGGTTTGCCCTACCATAACACGGTCATCCCGCAGGTCGTTAAACTGCATCAGCTCACTGACGGTGGTCTGAGTCTTCCTGGCCACACCTGATAAGGTGTCACCACGCCGGATCCGGTAGTGGCTGACACTGTTTGCACCCTGACGATTCTGTTTCTGCCAGGCCAGCAATGTGCCCGGTGGCGGGGTTTTCTGAAAGTAGTCATCAATCCCTTTCATAATGGCGCCGGCCAGCCTGTTGCGGTACCAGTCAGTCGACAGGTTCTTCTCTTCCCGGGGATTGGATATGAACCCGGCTTCCACGAGGATAGAGGGGATATCCGGTGACTTCAGCACCACGAAAGATGCCTGTTCCACACCCGGCTTGTGCAGCTCGGCAACGCCTCCGAGCTTACCAAGGACCGAGCTGCCAACCCCCAGGCTGGCGTTGATACTGGCTGTCATGGACAAATCCAGCAACACCCCTGCGAGCGTGTCATCGCGGCCATCGAGGGACAATCCGCCAGCCCCGCCGATCAGGTCGGAACGGTTTTCGCTGTTTGCCAGCCAGCGGGCGGTTTCACTGGTCGCCCCCCGCTGTGACAGGGCAAAGACCGAGGCTCCCTTCGGCTGGGGTGTGCGGAAGGCATCCGCGTGTACGGATACGAACAGGTCAGCATTGTACTTTCTGGCCAAAAGCGTCCGGTTGCGAAGGCCAATGTAGTAGTCACCCGTTCGGGTCAGCTTGGCGGTGTAGCCTGGCCGCTCATTGATCAGAGCGGCAAGGGTATTCGCCATTTTCAGAACCACATCTTTCTCGCGAGTGCCCTTGGGGCCGATGGCACCCGGGTCCTCACCGCCATGGCCGGCATCAATCACCACGATAACATCCCGCTTGCCTGCCGAATCCTGGGTCACGGTTGGCCTGGCGGCTTTTTCCAGACGGCTGCCGCTCTCGTCAATCAGATCAACGACCAGGCGGTGGCCATATTGCTGGTTCGGCTCAAGCTGAAAGCTCCGGGGCTTGATGTCGGCTTCCAGATCCAGTACCACCCTCAGATCGTTGCCGTTGCGAGGCGCACTGCGAATCCGCCTGATCGGGCTGCCGGAAAGGTCCAGCCCTGAGAAATCCGCTTTCAGGCGGGTATTCTTAAGATCGATAACCAGGCGGGACGGCCCTGACAGGGAAAAGATGTTGTGCTCTACCTGCCCGGCGGTATCGAATACCAGGCGGGTGTGGTCTGGCGCCGGCCATATCCGCGCACTTTCCACCCGTGTTCCAGCCACCTGTGTTCCGGCTAAAACGGGGAACGCCAGAACCGCCAGTAGCAGTGTCAGCGGCTGGACCAGTCTTGTTTTGAGTTCAGCGATTCTCATACAGCTTACCTGCCAGTTTCCATCAGGTTCCCGACCTAGTTGTGGCCCGGACCAATCAATTGCAGTTCATTGAGCACCGAGGCACCCCGCCCGGAACAGGCTCTGATAACGACGGAACGCCCCTCACCCTGACGGTCCAGATGAATCTCCAGATCCGGGTCGGGCAGAATCCCTTTTCCCCGCCCGGGCCATTCGATCAGGCACAGATTATCGCCGGCGAAGTAATCCCGGATGCCCATATATTCCAGCTCCTCCGCATCGCCTAGCCGGTAAAGATCGAAATGGTACGCCTGCGGTTCCAGGTCCTCATAGGGCTCTACCAGGGTATAAGTGGGACTTTTTACCGCGCCGGTGTGGCCAAGCCCACGCATGACACCCCGGCTGATAGTGGTTTTGCCCATACCCAGGTCGCCATCCAGATGGATCACCAGACCTTGGCCGGATTCGGCAACACGTCTTGCCAACTCCCGGCCAAGCTGCTCGGTTTCAGCCTCGCTTTCGAGAAACAGGCGGCGCTCATTCCCCATCTTCCCCATCATGCTCATGAATCCCCCGGCACCCGAGTGGGTTCAGACTCGCGGAATACCAGCGGCAGTGCATCAATCACATCGTTGGGTATCAACCCCATGAACCCCCGGGTCTCTGAAGCTTTGTCGGCCGCAGCCAGATGTACTGAAGCGCCAAGAACGGCCGCTTTGCCGGGCTCGCCAAGCTGAGCGTAGACGGCGCCAATAATGCCTGACAGCACATCGCCCATGCCGCCGGTGGCCATTCCCGGATTGCTGCCGCTGATAATGTCGACCGCTGCGCGCCCCGAGGTGACCACCGTGCCCGCCCCCTTCAGTAGCACAGTCCCGCCGTACATGGCCTGCAACTTAGTGGCGGCGGCCATTCGGTCAGCTTCCACTTCCGGCACCGGGCAGTTGAGCAATCGGGCGGCTTCGCCCGGATGAGGCGTTAAAATATGGTCATCCGCCGGTATGGCAACCCGACCGGACAACAGATTCAGCGCGTCGGCATCCAGCACCCGGGGCCTGCCGCTGGCAATGACCTGTTCCAGCATCTGCTGGCCCCAGGCGCCGCGGCCTATGCCGGGGCCACAGACGATAACCGAGGCTGCCTCCAGCAACGGTGGCAATTCCGAGCCATGGATCAGGCCATGGACCATCACCGAGGGGCACCTGGCCAGCGCCGCAGTCACATGCTCGGGCCGGGTTGCCAGGGACACAAGACCCGCCCCTGAGCGCGCTGCGGCCTCTGCCGCCAGCAGACCGGCGCCGCCATACCCCCGGTCGCCGGCCACCACCAATACATGCCCGAAACGGCCTTTATGGGCATTGGCCGGTCTTTCCGGCAACCAGGACATCACCGACGCCCAGTCGCGACGGTACGCAACCGGCTGCTGACCACTACCAGCAACGCCATCAGCCGTGCCGAGAGGCTCAAACACAACCTCACCGGACACTGCGGCCCCCTGCCCCGTAAACAGGCCAGCTTTAAGCCCGATAAACGTGACAGTCATTGTTGCCCTTACCACGTCCCCCCCGGCTGCCCCCGTGGTCGCATTCAGCCCGGAGGGTAAATCCACCGCAAGCACCGGCGCTGGCGCCTGGTTGCACCGCCTTATCAGCGCGGCAAAAGGTTCGCGGGGCGCCCCCGATACGCCGGTGCCCAGCATGGCATCAACAATTATTCCGGCACCGGCAAACAGCCCGTTAAGGCCAGCTTCCGAGAGGGTCTCCAGTTCATCGACATGCACGCCGTCTGCCAGCGCCTTTTGCCAGGCTTTTCTCGCATCACCGGTGAGTTTTTTGGTTGGTGCGACGGCCACGCAACGAACATCCATACCATGACGTTGTGCGTTGGCGGCAACCAGGTAGCCGTCGCCACCATTGTTTCCGGCACCACAGAGAACGAGCACCGGATCACCGCCGCGCCAGTGCCGGACCAGACAGCGAAACGCCGCCTGGGCGGCAGACTGCATCAGTTCAAAACCATCAACACCCTGCTGATCAATCACATAGCGATCAATCTGTCTGACCGAATCGGCGGAAAACAGAGTGTCTGGTAGACTGTGCGCAGCGGACGGCGGCATGAACCTTTGCTCCCGTTACAGAAACCAGTTTAAGAAAATTGGCCAGATATCTGTAAAGCATAGCAAAACAGTTGAAAAGGTCATAACTTAATCAAATTAAATATCCGTACCCTCGTTTCCGGACGGATCTGATCGCGGGCAGTGTCCATGAGCGCCTCGTCAACCTGTGACAAACCATCCCCGGAGCTGGCTGATCTGCCAGCGCTGATCCGCCAGTGGGCAGTTGAGCTTGGCTTTTCTGATGTGGGCATCACAACGCCGGATACCGGTGAGCATGCAACCCACCTGCAAGACTGGCTTGCCGAGGGGTATCAGGGCGAAATGGATTACATGGCGCACTATGGCGACAAGCGTTATACGCCCACCGCGCTGGTGCCGGGCACCATCCGGGTCATCTCCGTGAGAATGGATTATCTTCCAGCGCCAGACAGCCCCAAAGACGCACTCACTCACCGGGATAGGGCCTACGTTACCCGCTACGCACTGGGGCGTGATTACCACAAACTGATCCGCAAGCGCCTGGCACGGCTGGCAGGAAGAATTGATGGGGCGCTGAACGGATACGACTACCGGGCCTTCGTGGACAGCGCGCCGGTGCTTGAGCGTGCCCTGGCCCAGAGAGCCGGTCTTGGCTGGATCGGCAAGAACAACATGCTGATTCATCCGAAAGCTGGCTCTTTCTTTTTCCTGGGGGAAATTTTTACCAGCGCTCCGCTGCCCGTTGACGCACCATTCGAGAAAGACCATTGCGGGAGCTGTTCGGCATGCCTGGACAGGTGCCCCACCGATGCATTTGCAGGTGCGCACAAGCTGGACGCGAGGCGCTGCATCAGCTATCTGACCATTGAACTCAAAGGCAGCATTCCGGAGGAGCTGCGGGCCCTGATGGGCAACCGGGTTTTCGGGTGTGATGACTGCCAACTGGTCTGCCCGTGGCAAAAGTTCAGCAAGCCGACGAACGAGCAGGACTTCCAGCCCAGGCACGGGCTGGATAACACCGACCTGGCCGAACTGTTCCTCTGGACCGAGGAACAGTTTTTGAAACGAACAGAAGGCTCTGCCATTCGCAGAACCGGCTATGAGGGCTGGCTTCGCAACCTGGCCGTTGGGCTGGGCAACGCACCCTCAACCATTCCGGTTATTGAAGCCCTGAAAAAGCGCGTGGACCACCCTTCCGAAATGGTCCGTGAGCATGTCCGCTGGGCCCTGCGGCAGCACGGCCTATAGCTTGAAGAAGCGTTCCCGGTAGTGGCGCAGTTCGTTGATGGAGTCCCGGATGTCGTCCAAAGCCAGATGACTGCCTTTCTTTTTGACGCCGGCCAGCACATCCGGCCGCCAGCGGCGGGCTAACTCTTTAACAGTAGACACGTCCAGATTCCGGTAGTGGAAGAAGGCTTCCAGCTCTGGCATGTACCTGACCAGGAAACGTCGATCCTGGCCGATGCTGTTGCCGCACAGTGGTGACTGACCGGGCTCAACGTATTTTTTCAGAAACTCGATAGTTGACTGCTCAGCCTCCGATTCAGAGACGTCGCTCTCCCGAACGCGCCTGGTGAGCCCACTTGCACCGTGGGTTTTAGTACACCACTCATCCATGGCATCCAGAAGCGTGTCTGGCTGATGGACAGCGATCACCGGACCTTCAGCCACGACGTTCAATTCCGAATCGGTGATGATGGTTGCCATCTCAATGATCCGCTCTTTTTCGGGGTCCAGGCCTGTCATTTCCAGATCGATCCAAACCAGGCGATCACTATCTGCCATTATTTTTCCAGCCTTCTAGATTTAGGGGAGGCGGGGCTGGCATCGGCTTTCCGGAAACCGCTACAAGCACATCCATGTGCGCTTGACTCCGGCCATCCATGGCCTCCGACATTTCCGGAAAGCCGATGCCAGCCCCGCTCCGAAATTTGGAGATATGTCTTTATCGTCTTGGCAACGTCCAAGCCGAATAGGCACGATTCCAGTATGATGGCACACCACAGGCAAAACTTTCATCTGGTTATCCGGGACGTAAATGGCAAAACGGCGACTGAACAAACAGCAGCAATTCCGCATCAAGAGGGTCCAGGAAGAGCGAGCGGCCCGCGCGGCGCGCAAGGAAAGGAAGGTTCAGGAGCAGGCCGACGCCGGTGAGCTTGGGCCGGAGCAGGAAGGGTTAGTCATTGCTCACTATGGGCAACAGCTGGACGTGGAAGCACTGGAAGGTGAGCAAACCGGTGATGTAGTCCGGTGCTTTGTTCGAACCAACATTGACAGTCTGGTGACCGGTGACAAGGTTGTCTGGCGGCCGGGGAAAAATAAAACCGGCGTTATTGTTGCCCGCTGCGAGCGGCAGAATCTGCTGCAGCGGCCGGATAATTTTGGCGCCCTGAAACCGGTGGCGGCAAATATTGATCATATTATTCTGGTGATAGCCCCGGAGCCGGCGCCCCACGACAACCTGATTGACCGGTACCTGGTGGCCTCTGAGATCACGAACATTCCGGCGGTAATCCTTCTGAACAAGACAGATCTGATTACTGAGCGCAACAGGGGCGCTATTGACGCCCTGCTCGGGCGCTATGAAGCGCTGGGTTATGAGGTTGTGCGTACATCTGCAGCCGAATCTGGCGATCAGCCGTCACCGGAGGTTGAGGCCCTGGTCAAGGATCAGACCAACGTGTTCGTCGGGCAGTCCGGCGTGGGCAAGTCGTCGATTATCCAGACGTTGATGCCGGGTGAGGCAATTCGCGTGGGCGCCGTATCGGAGAGTACTGGTAAGGGTGTGCACACGACCACAACGGCCAAGCTGTTCCATCTGCCGATGGGAGGGGATCTGATCGATTCGCCGGGTATCCGTGAGTTCGGCTTGTGGCACATGACACCGCAGGAGATCGGGCACGGGTTCCGGGAGATCCGGGACGTAATCGGTAACTGCAAATTCCGCAACTGCCGGCACATGGGGGATCCCGGCTGTGCGATTGATGCGGCGGCGGATCAGGGCAAGATCAGCCCGCAGCGGCTGAAAAGTTTCCACAGGATTCTTCAGGATATGTCGGAACAGCGGGCCCGGGGGCTGAAAGCGGACTAACGGGTCACGCCTTACCAGTTCAGCTCGCCCGGTGCCGGCTGTTCTGTTTCCTTGCGCCATTCCCCGCTTTCAAGCCGCTCTCGGATGGCTTCCTGCTCAGCTTCTGACGAGCGGGTAAGGTCGATCAACGGCTCATCGGAACGGCCCGCGCTGCTCTGGATGTTGTCTACGGTTTTCTTGTTCAGAACGATAATGGAAATGCGGCGGTTCACCGGCGCGGTCGGGTCTTCCTGATCAAACAGCACGGAGTCGCTCAACCCTACCACCCGGGCTATCTGCTCTCCCCGAACCCCGCCAGCGACGAGCGCCCGGCGGGCTGTATTGGCGCGGTCAGCCGAAAGCTCCCAGTTGGTGTAGCCGGGCCGGCCGCTGAAGGGTGTCGAATCGGTATGGCCGGTGATGCTGAGCCTGTTATCCACGGAACCCAGCGTCTTGGCCAGTTCAAACAGGATATCCTGGGAGTAGTACTTGAGCTCGGCGCGGCCGCTGTCGAACATGGGGCGGCCTGACCGGTCGACGATCTGGATGCGCAGGCCCTCATCGGTAATATCAATCAGCAGTTGGTCCTTGAACTCCTGCAGGGTTTTGTTCTGCTCGATGCGGTCTTTCAGCTCCTGGAATAACTCCTCCATACGACGCTGTTCGAGGGTTTCCGAGAGCTCGTCCACTACCTGGTCTTCGATCTGAATCTGGCTAGATTCGATATCGGGACTCGCCTCGTTTATGACCGAGGCGCTGCCATCGAGATCCACCGGGTTCGGTGAGCCCCCCTCGGTAAATCCTACCGGATCACGAAAATATCCTTCCACGGCCAGCTTTTGTTCAGGAGACGCCGTCGCCGTCAGCCAGAGCACCAGGAAAAACGCCATCATGGCGGTAGCGAAATCGGCAAACGCAACTTTCCAGGAACCACCGTGGTGCCCGGCTGCGACAACCTTTTTGCGTTTGACTATGATCGGCTGTTCTTCCACGATTCGGCTCCGGAGATCGGTTGCAGGCGGTATTACTTGGAACGGACGTGATCATTCAGTTCCTGAAAACCGGGGCGCTTGTCCGTCGGCAATGCCTTGCGACCGAATTCAATCGCCATCTGGGGCGCCTGCCCCGACACCGTGGCTACAATAGCCGACCTTACGCATTCGTAGGCCTTGAGTTCGTATTTGGCGGCGTGTTCCATGGCAATGGAGGTGGGACCAACGAAGCCGTAGCCCATGAAAATACCCAGGAAGGTACCTACGAGCGCCGCGGCAACACTCAGGCCGATCTTCTCGGGGCCCTCGCTCATGAAGTTCATGGTGATGACAATACCAAGAACCGCGGCCACAATCCCGAGGCCGGGCAGCGCGTCCGCAATCTTGTTGACGGCGTGCGCGGACTCTTCGATCTCGTGCCGGCGACTGTCGATCTCGTTTTCCATCATGCCTTCCAGCTCATGGGTCGGCATGTTGCCAGAGCTGATGATGCGCAGGTAATCGGTAATAAATGCCTGCAATTCCTTAGATTTCATGATGGCAGGGTAACGACTGAAGATCTGGCTGGACTCGGGATTATCGATGTCTTCTTCTATTGCCATAACGCCCTGCTTTCGGGACTTGTCAAAAATCTCGTAAAGCAGACTGAGAAGATCCATGTAGAACGATTTATTGTAGGGCGAACCGGTAAGCAGTTGAAAGCCGCGGCTAAACGTTTCCTTCAGGGTATGCATGGGGTTGGCAATGATGAATGACCCCAGAGCTGCGCCAAAAATGATCAGCACTTCTGTTGGCTGCCACAGCACCATGAGATTGCCACCATGGAGAACAAAGCCAGTAAATACACTGGCAACAACAATAACCGCACCGATGATCAGCAACATGGTAACTAAGCACGCCTTATATTCTTGGTTATCGACCGGAGCCGGAAGCCTTCACGCAACGCAAAAGGTGCCCTGATAATAGCAAGCCCCCCACAGAACCGCGAAGCCATGAAACAATTTCTATACAGGTCGCAGTCTTTGTTAAACTTCGCGCCTTTGAGCGCAAAGGATCACTATTAATGTTTGACAAGTTTTTTGTTCTGAGCCAGTACATTGCCCCGCAACGGGCGATTTCCCACCTGGCCGGTCGTCTGGCCGACGATAACCGCTCCCCCGCGCTCAAGAACCGGGTGGTCCATTGGTTTATCGGCCACTATGGGGTAGACATGAGCGAAGCCGCCGAGCCGGACCCGGAAGCCTACCCGAGCTTCAACGCTTTCTTCACCCGGGCACTGAAACCGGGTATCCGACCGCTGGCCGAAGGTGAAAAAACACTGGTCAGCCCCGTTGACGGCGTGATCAGCCAGCTCGGCCAGGTGACTGGCGACCGGATGTTCCAGGCCAAGGGCCAGTCCTTCAGCCTGAGCGAGCTGCTCGGCGGAAATGAGAAAACCGCCGCGCCGTTTGCCGGGGGCGAATTTTCGACCATCTACCTCTCGCCCAAGGATTACCACCGGATCCACATGCCCATGGCCGGCACCCTTCGGGAGATGATCCACATTCCGGGCAAGCTGTTCTCGGTAAACCCGGTGACCGCTGAAAACGTTCCCAACCTGTTTGCCCGCAATGAGCGTGTTGCCTGCCTCTTCGACACAGACGCAGGCCCCATGGCCCTGGTACTTGTGGGCGCCATGATTGTAGGCAGCGTGGAAACCCGCTGGGCGGGGGTCGTGGCGCCGGGCAGCAAAGAGGTTACCGCAACTCATTACCAACGTGAGCAGGCCGTGACGCTTGCCAAGGGTGAGGAAATGGGCCGCTTCCGGTTGGGCTCGACCGTGATCATGGTCATGCCCAGGGGTGCAGTCACCTGGAACAGCGATCAGGTCGCCGGCAAGACCGTGCGCATGGGCGAGGCCTTTGGCACACTATCCCGGACACAGTCCCCTGTGTAGGAGAAAGACTTTCGGGATCATGCCCGCTCAAACGGAAATGCCAGCACCTCGCGTATATCCCTGGCGCCCAACTTGACCATCAGCAGGCGATCCAGCCCGAGCGCGACCCCGGAACACTCGGGCAGCCCCTGCCCGAGGGCTGCAAGAAAGGCCTCATCCAGCGCCATTTCCGGCTTCCCGGAACGCCTGCGCTGCTCATTATCCGCTTCAAAGCGGCGACGCTGTTCCTGCGGATCCGTCAGCTCCCAGTAGCCGTTGCAAAGCTCAAGGCCATTTATGTAAAGCTCGAACCGGTGCGCAGTTTCATGACCACCCGACATGGAGACGCGAGCCAGGGAGGCCTGAGAGGCCGGATAGCCAGTTATGAATTCCGGCCGCTGCATACCAAGGTTCGGTTCAACCGCGAAACTCATCAGCAAATCCAGGCAGCCATCGCGCCCCAGGTCCGCCAGCTGTTCCGGTTCCAGCCACTGCTCGCAGCGACGCGCCAGCTCGCGGTCTGTGGCCTCAAAGGGGTTGACCTTTGCCCAGCATTCCATCGCGTCCCTGTAACGGATGGCCTCCGGCGGCTGGCAACCAAGCCAGCCACATACCAGGTCTGAAACCTCGGCCATCAATGCCACGTCGTCAAACCCTTCGCGATACCATTCCAGCATGGAGAACTCAGGGTTATGGCGCCGCCCCAGCTCGCCATTACGGAACACCCGGGAAACCTGGTAAACCGAGCCGTAGCCCGCAGCCAGCAGGCGCTTCATGTGGTATTCAGGAGAGGTCTGTAGCCAGCCGCCGGTTCGGGTGCCGGCCGCCACGTGCGCCTGGATGCCGTCCAGATTCGGATCGGTGACACCACGCTGCCCGAGAATCGGTGTTTCAACTTCCAACACCCCCCTTTGTGCAAAAAAGCCGCGCACAAACGCCAGTTGCTGTGCACGGCTTTCCAGGGCCGCCTGCGAGGCAGAGGGCTGCCAGACAGGTTCTTTGGTCATGTCAGGATTAACTGCTCTTGACCCGGTTGACATACTCTCCGGAGCGAGTATCTACCTTGAGCACTTCACCGGTGGTGATAAACAGCGGCACACTGACCACGGCACCGGTTGAGAGGGTGGCCGGCTTGGAGCCGCCCTGTGCGGTGTCGCCCTTCATGCCCGGATCGGTATCGACCACTTCGAGCTCAACGAAATTGGGCGGCGTAACGGACAGCGGCGCACCGTTGTACAGGGTCACCGTGTAGACATCCTGCTCTTTCAGCCATTTCAGGGTGTCGCCAACGGCCTTGGCATCAGCCGGGTACTGCTCGAAGGAGCCATCAGTGAGCATGAAATGCCAGAATTCGCCGTCGGTGTAGAGGTATTCCATATCCTGGTCAATGACATCCGCCGCTTCCAGGCTTTCACCGGACTTGAAGGTGCGCTCCCAGACGCGATTGGTCATGAGGTTACGCAACTTGACGCGGTTAAAGGCCTGCCCCTTTCCGGGTTTTACGAACTCGTTCTCGAGAATGATGCAGGGGTCGCCATCAAGCAAAACCTTGAGACCACTGCGAAATTCGTTGGTAGAATATGAAGCCATGAAATGTCCACCTGACAAAATGCTGTTTAAAATTCAAAGGTCGCTATGATACAGCGAACCCCCGCCCGTATAGAAGCCCGCCTTTCTGACCAGGAGCAACGCAGTTGGCAGCAATTGCTCTCGGAGTCGGTCACCTCGCCTGAGGAACTGCTCCAGCGCCTGGGACTTCCTGACGACCCCTGGCTTTCCGGCGCACGGCAGGGTCACCGGCTGTTTCCGATCCGGGTGCCAGAACCGTTCCTGGCCCGAATGGAAAAAGGCAACCCGGCCGACCCGCTGCTCAGGCAGGTGCTGCCACTTGAGGATGAAACCGGCCATGTGCCGGGTTTTGTGAACGATCCCCTGCAGGAGGTGGGCGCCATTCCAACCACCGGGTTGATCCGCAAATACCGCAGCCGGGCGTTGCTCATGGTCACCGGCCAGTGCGCGATCAACTGCCGGTACTGCTTTCGGCGGCACTTCCCCTATGACGAACAGCGCCTGAGCCCGGAAGACCGGCAACGTGTTATCGACACCCTGGCGGCCAGCCCCGAGGTGAACGAGGTCATTTTCAGCGGTGGCGACCCACTGGCGGTCAATGACCGGCTTCTCGCCCAGTGGGCATCAGCGATCAGTGGCATACCGCACATTCGCCGCCTGCGTCTGCACACCCGCCTGCCCGTGGTGATTCCCCAGAGGGTTTGCGATGAGTTGCTGAAGTGGCTGTCAACAACGCCCCTGCAGGTGGTTATTGTTCTGCACATCAACCACCCGGCGGAAATTGATACCCCAACCCGCCGGGCACTGGGCTATCTGAGGGCAGCCGGTGCCACGCTGCTGAACCAGAGCGTTATCCTTCGGGGCGTGAATGATGAAGCTTCTGTTCTTGAAGCCCTGAGCGAGGCCCTGTTCGATGCCGGTGTGTTACCCTATTACCTCCACGCCTTCGACCCGGTGGCCGGAGCGCACCATTACAATGTGCCCGATCAGGAGGCGAGGGCGCTGATGCATGAACTGCTGGGAAGGCTGCCCGGGTTCCTGGTGCCAAGGCTTGTACGTGAAGAGCCAGGAAAGGATAGCAAGACCCCGATCAACCTGTTCCCGTGATAAGCTTCGCAAAAAGGGCCACAAAATCACTTGTCAAAGATTGTCAACTCGTGATCTTCTCGCTTTTTGAAACGGGTTTGCTACTTTAAAGTCCAGTAACGTTTAACAATAAAACATGTATTTAGGGCGTTATCCTGGCAGGCCGGCGGACAGTGATTAACCGCCAGCCGGGCCGGGCCAACCCCGGAGTACCACCTGTGGACCCGATATCGGCATAAATTCATGGAAGGTATGACCCTGAAACCAGATCTCCGCGTTCCCGAACAGAAAACGGCCAGCCTGTCGTTCTGTGACACAACGCCCAAAGCATTCAGGGCCTGGACGGACCAGTTGCCGATGGCCAATATCGGTGAGGTTTCCCGGCAACTCTACCATGCCATCATTGAACTGAATCATCTGTTCCTGGCGCCGCACCCACGGATGCAGTTTCTGGAAGTCATCCGCGAAAAAATCCACTTCGTCTGCAACGAGCTTTCGCGACACTACCTGGGTCTTGCCGTCGCACTTCCCGAGAAACAGCGGAAAATCGCCAACCTGTCACAGGCACTGCAGTTACACCTGGCGGGTGGTTACAAGCTGTGCGTTCTTGAGCTCATCGACAACGGCGGGCTGGAAAAAAACCGCAGGCAGATTGCCAACGCCACTCACAGGGCCATTTACGAACTGGCAGCAACCATTCTGAGGTCGCACCAGCTTTACTGTCCCAGCCCGGCCCGGAGCTGGCTCGAATGCCACCGCCTGTTCCGCTTCGCCTGGCGCAACAAACTGTCCTTCATCCAGGTTGAAGACGACACCCTGCAACACCGCAGCACCAGTTCCGTTGCCGACAGCTATAAACGCATCCTCCTGCTCGGTTGCGCCCGGCCAAACCAACTCAGGCAGTCAGAGCTTCTCCAGGTGTACGAGTTATTCGAGTCCTGGACAGACCACGCGGGTTGCGGGCCGGACATCGGCGACGACAGTCTGTTCATCGTCAATATGGAAACGGACAATCCGCCAATGTATCGCAGCCTGCTTGACAGGAAACCGGGCGATGGCAGCTTCGGTTTCGACACCCGCGAGTTATCGGCCATGCTTTCGGACACACTGCATGCCCGCCGGGAACACAAGGAAACCAGCCATGGGCTGACGGTTCCGGCGAAAATCAGCGATACCCTGCTTACCCATCTCAGCCAGGCGCTGGGTATTCTCGCGAAAAGAAACTTCAACCGTATTGCCAGCCAGGGGTCCCTGGAAGTCTGCGTGGGCCTGACGGCCACGCACTATTTTATTGCCGGCGAGAAAACCTTCACCGAATTCGTGAACGGCAACGACAATACTTATCAAGACGAGGAAAACCCGTTTATCCGTGCCTCGCGGCAGAAGCAGGACGCCTGGTCGGGTGCCCATGATGCCGAGCCAGGCAACGACAGACTTCTTTCGGCCGATACCCCGATTAACTTCCGCGGCAAATACGGCAACGCTCAAAGTCCCGGTATTGACAAAAACCGCCCAAAGTCGCACCACTGTCTTCTGGTAAACACGAGCCCGGGCGGTTACTGTGTCGCCTGGGAGAGCAACGTGCCCCCCTCGCTTCAGGCCGGCGAGGTTCTCGGGGTCCGGGAACAGAAAAGCCACCCCTGGAGCGTCGCGGTTGTTCGCTGGATACGCCAGATCAAAAACCACGGCACCCAGGTGGGCATAGAGCTTCTTGCGCCCAGCGCTTCGCCCTGCGGCGTGCGCCTGATCCAGAAAATAGGCAACAGCAGCGAGTATCTCCGGGGTCTGCTATTGCCGGAAATCAGCGTGGTGAACCAGTCGGCCACCCTGATTACACCAAGGTTGCCGTTCCAGTCAGGCAGCCGGATTTCATTACTCCACGACGGCCGGGAGGACCAGGGGCAACTGTCGCGCAAAGTGTCTTCCACAGGCAGCATTAGCCAGTTCGAACTCAGGTTACAGAATGCCGCAGCACTGGCCACCGGTACACCGGTGGCCCCATCCCCCGCCAGTGAGGATGAGTTCGACTCCCTCTGGCCATCGCTATAATCTTGCCAAACTGAGACGCCGGAGCCCCGGAGAGGGTTGTTATTGAACCTCATCCCCTGCATCATTCAGCGATAGTGAATGACCGGCCTTGCGACACCCGCAAACCGTTGACTGCAAGTTCCTGTATTCAAACAGATCGCAGACTGCTAACGGTGGCCGCCTCCGCCAATGTGAATCACGAGACGCCTTACGAATGCAGAAAAAGAACGCGACCGTACACCTGCTGATTCTTGATCCATCTCAAAACGATGCCGAATCGCTGGTCAGCCTGCTCCGTAACTCAGGCAAGGCCACCAGGGCCCATCGCATCACGTCCGAGGAAGACCTCGAAGAAACCCTGAAAGCGGGTAACTGGGACCTGCTCCTGGCCCGCGATCTGGAGCAGGAATTTTCGGCCGACGACGCGCTGGCCATGATCCGCCGGATCGACAAGGACATTCCGTTTATTCTGCTGACCGAGCAGGAAAGTCGCGAACGTACGGTCGCGATCATGAAGGCCGGCGCCCAGGACACCGTACCGTTTGAGTGCACGGATCTCCTGGTGCTGGTGGTTAACCGCGAACTGGCAGCCCTCGGTGAGCGCCGCCGGCGCCGGGTGCTCGAGTCCCACCTCAGGGAGGCGGAACAGCGCTGCCAGTTACTGCTTGAAAGCTCCAAGGACGCGATCGCCTACATTAATGACGGCATGCACGTCTACGCCAATCAGTCCTATATGGAGTTTCTTGGCTACGACGATATCGATGATCTTATCTGCGTCCCGGTACTGGACACCCTTACCCCGGAAAGCCAGGACAAGTACAAGGACTTCATGAAATCCTTCGCTGAAAAGGGCGAAGATGGCATGGCCATGAACTGCACGGCGCGCCGCAGTGACGACCACGAACTGAACGTCACCATGTCGGTTTCCGCCGCAACCTATGATGGTGAGGCCTGCACCCAGATTGTGCTGCAACCGGAGCACAGCGATGCAGAACTCGAGGAAAAACTGCGCCAGATCAGCAGCCAGGATCTGCTGACCGGTCTTTATAACCGTCAGTACCTGATGAGTGCACTCGCCGAAGCGATCTCCAATGCCGGCAAGAACAACGAAACGGGTGCGCTTGCCTATATCGCCCTGGACAACTTCATGAGCATGAAGAGCCAGGTGGGCATATCCGGCGCGGACCTGCTACTTGGCGATCTGGCAAACCTGCTCAGGGAGCAGGCCGGAGACGACCTGGCCCTCGCCAGACTGAGCGACGACGCCTTCAGTCTCCTGTGCCAGCCCTGCAATGAAAAAGCCATGGTGGATCACGCCGAGCGCATCCGCAAGGCCGTTGAAGACCATTTGTTCGACATCAATGGCCGCACCGTTCAACTCACCGTGAGCATCGGGGTTGCCGCGATTACCGAGAACTCGCCAAAGGCCGAGGAATTGATGGCACGGGCCCACATGGCGTCCGCGGACGTCCGCAAACTGGAAGGCCATACCCACGGTAACGGGGTCTCAGCCTATAACCCGGCGGACTTTGAAACACTGGATGAGAACAATTCGGTGGAGGCCATTCAGAAAGCCCTGGAAGAGAACCGCTTCCGCCTTCTGTTCCAGCCGATCATTAACCTGCGCGGAGAAGGCGAGGAGCATTACGAAGCTTTCGTGCGGATGCTCGACAAGGACGGTAAGGAAGTCTCACCCTATGACTTCCTGCCACCGATGGGACCGAGCGACACCGCCATCAAGATCGACCGCTGGGTCATCCTGCAGACCATCAGGCAGCTTTCCAGCCACCGCTCCCGGGGTCACGATACCCGCCTGTTCCTGAATGTAACCGCGGAAACGCTCCAGGACAAAACCTTCACCCCCTGGCTCAGCGTCGCTCTGAAGGCTGCGCGGTTGCCAGGTGATTCACTGGTTTTCCAGATCCGTGAAGGCGATGCCAATAACTACATGAAGCAGGCCAGGGACTTCACCAAAGCTGTTCATGAACTCCACTGCAAGGTTTCCATCGCCCAGTTTGGCTGTGCCCTCAACCCGTTCAACACGCTCAAACATATCGATACGGACTATGTGAAAATTGATGGCTCCTTTACGGAGGAAATCCAGAAGAGCGATGAAGCCAAGGAACAGGTGAAGGCGATGGTCAAGAGCCTGCAGAATAACGGAAAGCTGACGATCATACCGCTGGTGGAAAATGCGGGTGTACTCGCCACCCTCTGGCAGGCGGGTGTTAACTACATCCAGGGCTACTACCTTCAGGCCCCGGTTCCGGAAATGAACTACGACTTCGGCGACAACTGAGCCGGACCGGCTCAGTTGTCTGCCTGATCAAGCCCCTGACTGGTTTCGCTTTCCCGGAAACCGATCAGATACAGGATCGCATCCAGCCCCAGTGTCGAGATGGAGTGACGGGCCGATTCCTTAACCAGGGGCTTGGCCCGGAACGCAACACCCAGCCCGGCCTGGCTCAGCATCGGAAGGTCGTTGGCGCCATCGCCCACCGCAATAACCTGCTCCCTGGAGATGTGCTCTTTTTCAGCAATTTCCAGCAACAGTTCGGCTTTGCGCTTGCCATCGACAATCTGCCCGGCGACCCGGCCGGTCACCTTACCGTTCTCGGTTTCCAGCTCGTTGGCATAGATGTAATCGATCCCCAGCTTGCGCTGCAGATGACGGGCGAAATAGCTAAACCCGCCAGACAGAATCGCGGTCCGATAACCCAGGGCCTTGAGGCTGAGAATGAGCTGCTCCGCCCCTTCGGTCATGCGCAAACGATTGGCAATATCTTCCAGTACCGATTCATCCAGCCCTTTGAGCAGCGCCAGGCGCTCGGCAAAGCTCTGGCTGAAATCCAGCTCGCCCTGCATGGCCCTTTCGGTAATATCCGCCACCTGCTCCCCTACTCCGGCTTCCATGGCCAGCTCATCGATCACCTCGGCTTCGATCAGCGTGGAATCCATATCGAAGACCACCAGGCGGCGGTTGCGCCGGAAAATCGAATCCTCCTGGAAGGCGATATCCACATTCATTTCACCGGCAATATGGAGGAAGTCCGCGCGCAATTGCCCAAGGTCCGAAGGCGTGCCACGAACCGAGAACTCCACGCAGGCGATCCGGTTATCGGAGGCGTTCAGTGATGGCCTCGCCGAGAGCCTGGAGATGTTGTCGATGTTCAGCCCATGGCGGGCTGTAATGGCGGATACCCGGGCGATCTGTTCGGCCTTGATGTCCCGGGAAAGCAGGGTCACGATGTAACAGGCGCGATTCCGGGCCGCGGCCCAGGACTGGTATTCCTCAACGCTGATCGGCGCAAACCGGACTTGCAGATCCAGGGCGTGGAGCCGGAACAGCAGGTCCCGGATCACCGGTGAGGATTTGGATTCGTCCGGAATATCGATCAGGATACCCCAGGTGAGATGATCGTGAATCACCGCCTGGCCGATATCGAGAATCCGCACATCGTAGCGACCCATGATGCCGGTGATTTCCGATGTGAGGCCGGGTTTGTCCCGCCCGGAAACATTGATCAGTACCAGTTCACTCACTTTCGGACCCCTCACTTTCGGAACCCGCCTCTTCCCGGACCCGGGCGGCGGAAGGAATCACCTCAATGGCGTCGACCCGCTGCAGGCCCCGGGGCAGTTTGTGACCGCGGCGCCCACGCTCACCGAGGTAATGCTCAAGGTCGCTGAATTGCAGCCCCATCTTGCGTTTTCCAGCCCGGATCTCGAGCTGGTCATCCTCGGCAAATACCACAACCGAGACCACGTATTCTTCGCGGTTCTGAACCCGTGCAGCCGGTATGCTGATGATCTTGTTTCCCTTGCCCTTGGCCAGTTCCGGTAACTCGCCCAGCGGGAACACCAGCATTCGCCCCTCGTTGGACACAGCCCCCAGATACAGCGTTTTTCCGGTGGCCGGTATGACGACAGGAGGCAGGATCCTTGCTCCCCTGGGGACACTCACCACCGCCTTGCCGTTGCGGTTTTTGCTGATCATGTCGTTCAGTGACGTCACGAAACCATAGCCGCCGTCAGTGACCAACAAGGTCTTGCGAGCCGGATCTCCCATCAACAGTCCCGCGAACCTGGCACCAGAAGGCGGGTTGATCCGGCCGGTTAGAGGCTCCCCTTGCCCCCTGGCCGACGGCAGGCTATGGGCCATCAGCGAATAGGCGCGTCCGGTGGAATCCAGGAAGATCGCCTGCTGATTGGTTCGCCCTCTCGCCGCCAGCGCAAATCGGTCGCCGGCCTTGTAACTCAGGCCTTCGGGCTCGATGTCATGGCCCTTTGCGGCACGAACCCAGCCTTTATCGGACAGCACCACGGTGACCGGGTCATTCGAGATCAGATCCACTTCACTGAAGGCGCGGGCTTCCTCTCGCTCTACAATCGGAGAGCGACGGTCATCGCCGAAGTTTTCGGCGTCCGCCTTCAATTCGTTCTTGATCAGTTCCCGCAGACGATCTTCGGAGCCAAGAATCGACTGAAGTTCATCCCGCTCCGCTGACAGCTCATCCTGCTCACCACGGATTTTCATCTCCTCAAGCCTGGCCAAATGACGAAGCTTCAGTTCGAGGATGGCCTCGGCCTGGTCTGCAGACAACCCGAAGCGGGCCATCAACTTGGCCTTGGGCGTGTCTTCGTTGCGGATTATCTCAATAACCTCATCGATATTGAGATAGGCAATCAGCAGGCCTTCGAGGAGGTGCAGACGCGCCAGGACTTTCTCAAGACGATGCTCAAGACGACGGATAACGGTGGTCCTGCGGAACGTCAGCCATTCAGTCAGGATCCGATGCAGGCCCTTGACGCCCGGCCTGCCATCATTGCCGATCACATTGATGTTCACCCGATAGGTTTTCTCAAGATCGGTGCTGGCAAACAGGTGTGCCATCAGGCCATCGAGATCCACCCGGCTGGAGCGGGGCACAACGACCAGACGGGTCGGATTTTCGTGGTCGGATTCATCGCGGAGGTCTGCCACCATCGGCAGCTTTTTGGTCTGCATCTGATGGGCAATCTGCTCCAGCACCCGGGCGCCGGACACCTGATGCGGCAGATCCGTCACCACAATTTCGCCGCTTTCACGAATCCAGCGGGCACGCATGCGAAGCGAACCGCGGCCGGTTTCATACATCTGCCGGATATCCTTGCGCGGGGTAATAATCTCCGCATAGGTCGGGAAATCCGGCCCCTTGATGTGCTCGCAGAGCTCATCAACGGTTGCATCGGGCTGGTCCAGCAAACGGATGCAGGCGGCGGTGACTTCCCGCACGTTGTGGGGCGGAATATCGGTGGCCATACCGACGGCAATACCGGTAGTGCCGTTCAGAAGCACGTGAGGGAGCCTGGCGGGCAGTACCGAGGGCTCATCCATGGTGCCATCGAAATTGGGCACCCAGTCCACCGTGCCCTGGGCGAGCTCGCCCAGCAGTGCTTCGGCAAAAGGCGCCAGGCGGGATTCGGTGTAGCGCATGGCGGCAAACGATTTGGGATCGTCCGGCGACCCCCAGTTACCCTGCCCGTCCACCAGTGGATAACGATAGGAGAACGGCTGCGCCATCAGCACCATGGCTTCATAACAGGCGCTGTCACCGTGGGGGTGGAACTTGCCCAACACGTCACCCACAGTACGGGCAGACTTCTTGTACTTGGACGTGGATTTCAGCCCCAGCTCGGACATCGCGTAGACAATCCGACGCTGTACCGGTTTCAGCCCGTCGCCCACATTGGGAAGCGCCCGGTCAAGAATGACGTACATGGAATAGTCGAGATAGGCCTTTTCCGTGTAATCCCGGAGCGATACCCGCTCAAAGCCTTCATCCGTTGTCTGGAACTCTGGCATGGATGCCTCTTTTGCCTGATTTGAATAACGCCAGTGATGCTACTCCCCGCGCCTGAAACAGTCACCGGCGCGAGAGAGGCCACATTATATGGAGCGCAGCGTCGATACACCAACAACCTGCGGATTTATTGGCCAAAACCGGCGATTTGTCGCAGAGGGGACTGATTCCAATAGCGGAATTCCCGCATGGAGAGTCTGTAAGGTGCACCGTATGCTCGCCAACAGTGAATAGAAGACCGTTTTACTCATCTGACAAGCGGAACACTATGAAACCCAATCTCAAAGCCTGCGGGCTCGCCATGGCCACGGCCCTGGTGAATGCGGTTCTGGCAGTGGCGCTGATGCTCCTCGTGGAGTTTGCAATCAGTGGCAGCTTCCAGGTCCCCGAGCCCTATCTCTGGGCGGGCTTACTGATCTGGCTGGTCATCTTTGCGGGACAGTTCTGGCGCCAGCGCCACCTCTGCAAGCCGTGTGAACCGGCACAAGAATCCCACGATCCGTCACACGGTAAGTCCCCGCTTTGAATTACTCCCCTTACCCAGAAATGAACGGGGACCCAGGAAGGAAATGAACACCCGGGGTCTGCACCGTGGCCGACCATTCCCGCATCCAGCGTCACTTCCCTGGTAACGCCCCGCAGGGTCAGGTCGCCAGTAATGTCGGCGTCACCTTCACCATCAACCACCACCCGCCTGCGCCTGAATGTGGCCAGCCGGAACTCATCAACGTAAAGGAAGTCTTCGCTGCGCAGGTGCCACTGTGTTCATCGGCATGAGCTGCGCCCGCAAGTGCCATCGCTACAGCGCAAGCAGGCAGGGCCTTTTCCATGCTTATTTTCCATGTTTATTTCATTGATGCCCAACTCCCGGGCGTTACGCGAATTTTTGCTGCTGCCTTACCTCTGAATTTCTGACCAATCTCTCATAATCTTTGCCTTTGGTCGCATACGGGTATTACGGATTGCTCAAAATTATAGCAACGATAAACTTTAAGCATATTTCAATGCCCCGTCGGGGGGCCTCATTGACCGAGAGGACAAGACATGGAACTTGAATTCGACGAAAGCGTGGTTGTGCCCAGCAACAACTGATTGCCTGGCGGTCCTCCCGGGCCGTCGGGTTTTAATTCTCTGCATGATCAGACTGACCGCAATCTGCACTGCCTGGCCACAAAAGATACAAACCGTTTCCAGTTTCTACATGAAACAGTGGTAATAGCCGCGATTTTTTGGCAGTCTTCCTTCCAACTATCAGTAACTTCAGGATTTTTCAGAAATATCCGTACTGATACAAGACAGTTCAGGCGTCTGATTCGGGCGGCTGATGCATTCGTTTAATTAACCAGAATCATCTATGTCGAAACGCCTCCCTGAAAAGCTGACGGCTCCGGAAGTGGAGCTGTTATCCCCTATGCTGAAAAGGGAAGGCGACAGATGGACCGCTGATTTCCGGGGGCTTACACTCAGAACGGCGCTTCAGCCCATCTACAGCATTTCCCATAAACGGATCGTCGGCTACGAAGCGCTTATCCGCGCCTTTGACAACGACAACTCGGCCGTTCTCCCGCTGCACCTGTTTCAGCTTCCCGATTCCACCGCGGAGAACCTGCTGCTGGACCGTCTCTGCCGGTATCTTCATATACGCAACTACAGTGGCATCAGCGACCAACTGAACTGGCTGTTTCTGAACGTATCGCCGCAGGTAGTCACCAGCGGCAGTCAGGCAGATTCTTTTTTTGGACAGCTACTCGCCAAAACCGGCCTTCCTCCGCACCGAATTGTGATGGAGATCGTGGAGCAACCGACGGATGACGCACAGAGGCTTCGGGAAACAGTCGCCTATTACAAAAAACTGGGTTGTCTCACCGCCATCGACGACTTTGGCGCCGGCCATTCCAACTTTGAGCGGATCTGGAATCTGTCGCCGGATATCGTGAAGCTGGACCGGAAACTGCTGACCCGGGCAACAGAAGATCACAAGGCCCGCCAGATTCTCAACGGGATTGTGTCACTTCTGCATCAGTCCGGCTGCCTGGTACTGCTGGAAGGCGTGGAAACCCATGACCAGGCGATGATCGCCATTGATGCGGGTGTCGACTTTGTTCAGGGTTTCTATTTCCGCAAGCCAAGCACAGACCTGGACCAGCTTGCCCACGCACCTGCGGATTTCGACCAACTGCTGCAGGAATACAAGACTCGCAATCAGGTCACCCTGGACCCGACACGCCAGTTGGTGGAGTTTTTCAGCGGTTTCTTTGATCATGCCATCACGAAGCTGCGTAACGGCCAAAGTATGCAGGAATCCTGCCTGGAACTGCTGAACCACCCGGCAGTTTCGAGGTGCTATCTGGTGGATGACAAGGGCGTACAGATTGATGACACACTGATATCCGACACCGGCACCCGCAGCCTGGACCCGCGCTTCAAACCCCTGGAGAGCACCAGCAGCGCTGACTGGTTCCGCCAGCAGTATCTGCGCCAGGCACTGGCCCAGCCAGAAAACCTGCACGTAACGGCACCCTACCTCTGTGTTACCGGCGCCTACATGTGCATTACCCTTTCACTCGGCTACTGCCAGAATGGAAAGTTGCAGGTCCTGTGCTGCGACATTCTCGCCAACCCCGCAACGCCGCCCTTATAGGCCCGGGTTTATGCCGTAGACCATGGCAATAACCGCAACCGTTACCAGCCCAATAAACACATTCATTGGCACCCCGACACGAACAAAATCACTGAACCGATAACCGCCGGGACCGAACACCATCATGTTGGTCTGGTACCCCAAAGGCGTGGCAAAGCTCGCCGACGCGGCCATCATTACGGCAATCACAAACGGCTCTGGCGCCACTCCCATACTGCCAGTCATGGAAAGTACAACTGGAAGAATCAGTACAGCCGCGGCGTTGTTGGTGATCACTTCCGTCAGCACCGACACAGCAAAGTAAACCAGAAAGATCGTGAGCAACTCATGCCCCTGGCTGAGTTCCAGGATGCCCTTGGCGACAAAGCTTGCGGCACCGGTCTGTTCCAGCGCCGCACCCATCGCAAAAGACGCAGCGATGGTCAGAATCACAGGCACATCCACCGATTTCTGGGCCTGACCGACCGAACAGCAGCCTGACAGAATCATCAGCGCCGCGCCCAGCAATGCGGCGTTCAGCAGGCTCAGGATGCCGCAGGCTGCCAGGCCAACCAGAACCAACAGGATACCCCAGGACAGCCAGGCGCGATCATGCCGGGGGGTTTCTGTTTCCAGGTCGTTGATCAGCAGGAAATCCTTGTTGTAGCGCTGGCGACTGACAAACGCTGGCCGGGCTTCCAGCAGCAGCACGTCGCCTGGCTTCAGGCGAATGTTGCCCAAATTGCCGGATACCCGCTCCCCTCCCCTGGCAACGGCCAGGACCACCGCGCCATAACGGTCCCTAAAACGGGCATCCCGGATGGTCAGTCCAAGCACATCAGACTGGGGCGACAAGGCCGCCTCGACCAGGCGCCGCTCCGCCCTGTCCTTGCTCAGGCTCGGCTCATCTTCATGAACGGAGGGTACGATGCCGTTGATACGAAGCAGATCCGAAATAGCCTGGGTATCACCGGCGAACACGAGGCGATCACCACCTCTGAGCCGTTCTTCGGACGGCACCGCCGTTACCACGCTGCCATCACGCTCAATTTCAACCAGATAAAGCCGTTCCAGCTCCCGAAGTCCCGCTTCGCCAACGCTTTTGCCCACCAGAGGGCCGTCGAACGATACCGCCACTTCCAGAGTGAACTCCCGCATGCTGCCGAACTTCTGCTGATCCTTACGGTCAGGAAGCGCTCTGGGCATAAAGATCAGCAACGCGGACACGCCGATAATTGCGACCGGCAGACCCACGGCGGTAATGGAGAAGATGGAGAAGCCCTGCCCGCCGGTCAATTGCTGGTACTGACCATTGACCACCAGGTTTGTGCTGGTGCCGATCAGCGTGAGGGTACCCCCGAGAATTGCTGAATAGCTCAGGGGAATCATTAACTTGGAGGGGGAAATGCCAATTTTCCGGGACCAGGCGTGGACCGCCGGAATCATGGTAGCCACAACAGGGGTGTTATTCAGGAAGCCGCTCAAAAGAGACACCGGAAGCGCAATCCGCACCTGGGCGGAACGGACTGTTTTGGGATTGCGAAGCAGGTGGTGTACCAGCAGATCCACACCGCCGGAGTGATGGATGCCAGCCGCCACCACAAACATGGCGACAACGGTGATAAGACCACTGTTACTGAAACCGGCCAGGGCCTGGTCGGCAGAGACAATACCGCTGACACTGAGTACCACAAGCACACCCATCATAACCAGATGGGGCGCAAATCGCCCTGAGCTCATCAGTATCAGCGCAGTGCCTGCGAGGCCCAGCGCAAACCAGCCTTGCCAGTCCATCAACGGTTCTTCCCGATCAGAAAACTGGCAGGATAACGAGTTTGAAGAATACTTAGAAAGAATAAAGGATGCTTTTTATAGCGCGCAAGGGAATATCAGACTGCGATATCCGCCATGTTGCCGTAGGCTTCCAGCCACGCCCTGCGATCAGATGCGCGCTTCTTGCCGAGCAGCATATCCATGCGGCTGTCGGTATCGTCACCGTCTTCAATGGTCAGCATCACCAGGCGCCGGGTATCCGGTGCCATGGTGGTTTCACGAAGCTGCAGCGGATTCATTTCACCGAGACCCTTGAAGCGGGTAACTGAAATCCTGCCCTTGCGCTTCTCTGCCGCAATGCGGTCAATAATGCCCTGCTTCTCGTGCTCATCAAGGGCATAGAAGGTTTCCTTGCCCAGATCCACCCGGTACAGGGGCGGCATGGCAACGAAGACGTGGCCGGCGGCAACCACCGGACGGAAGTGTTTGACAAACAGCGCGCACAAGAGTGTGGCAATGTGCAGGCCGTCGGAATCGGCATCCGCGAGGATGCAAACCTTGTTGTAACGGAGACCGTCCAGCTGATCTGAGCCAGGATCCACGCCAATAGCCACGGCGATATCATGCACCTCCTGGGACGCCAGGATCTCGCCCGAGTCCACTTCCCAGGTGTTCAGGATCTTGCCTCGCAGTGGCATCACCGCCTGAAATTCACGATCCCTGGCCTGTTTTGCGGAGCCACCGGCGGAGTCACCCTCCACCAGAAACAGTTCGGAACGGGCGGTATCGCTACCAGAGCAGTCCGCCAGCTTGCCGGGCAAGGCCGGGCCGGATGTCACCCTTTTACGTGCCACCTTCTTGCTGGCTCGAAGACGACGCTGGGCATTATTGATAAACAGCTCCGCCAGTGCTTCCGCCACGTCGGTGTGCTGGTTCAGCCAGAGACTGAAGGCGTCCTTGACCACGCCGGAGATAAAGGCCGCCGCTTCCCTGGAGGAAAGGCGCTCCTTGGTCTGCCCGGAAAACTGCGGCTCCTGCATCTTGAAGGAGAGTACATACGCCGCCCGCTCCCAGATATCCTCAGGGGAGAGTTTCACGCCACGGGGCAGCAGGTTGCGGAATTCACAGAACTCACGCATGGCTTCGAGCAGGCCGGTGCGCAGACCGTTCACATGGGTGCCCCCCTGGGCGGTCGGAATCAGGTTTACATAGCTTTCCATGACCGATTCACCGCCTTCCGGCAGCCATTGAATGGCCCAGTCCACGGCTTCCTTGTTACCGGAAAAGCTGCCGGTGAACGGTTCCAGTGGCACGGCTTCAATGTCGGCCAACGCAGTCAGCAGGTAATCCCGCAAGCCGCCCTCATAACACCATTCATCTTTTTCGCCGGTCTTTTCCTGCAGGAAAGTCACCGTCAGGCCCGGGCACAAAACGGCCTTGGCGCGCAGGTTATGGCGAAGCCGGCTGACGGAAAAACTGGGGCTGTCAAAGTATGTCACGTCGGGCGTGAACTTCAGGCGGGTACCGGTGTTGCGCTTGCCCACCGTGTCGATCACTTCCAACTCGGAGGCCTTCTCGCCATTGGCAAAGGTCATCCGGTGCAGTTGGCCGTCCCGCCTGATAGTGACTTCCAGATGCGAGGACAGGGCATTCACTACGGAAACACCCACACCGTGCAGGCCACCGGAGAAGCTGTAGTTGCCCTGGGAGAACTTGCCACCGGCGTGGAGGCGGGTCAGGATCAGCTCAACCCCCGGCAGGCCCTCTTCTTTATGAAGATCCACCGGCATGCCCCGGCCATCGTCCTCGACACTCAGAGAGCCATCACTGTAAAGCACCACGTCAATACGTCGGGCGTGGCCCGCCAGGGCCTCATCCACACTGTTATCAATCACTTCCTGTGCCAGGTGATTGGGCCGACTGGTGTCTGTGTACATCCCTGGGCGCTTGCGCACCGGATCCAGGCCACTCAGTACTTCAATAGCATCGGCGTTATATTGTTGCTGGCTCATGGGCAGGAACTGACTCCGCGATTGATATGAAAAGCTGAGCCATAGCTTAGGGATTCGCAAAGAAAGATCAACGGTTGTTTTCGGCGCGGGTGATCCGGATATCGTTCCAGCCTTCGGCGGCTACTGCAATAACCGCACAGGGGGTGGTCAGGGCCTGGGTGACCATGGTTCCGGGGGCCGGTTCGGTAACCCTTATGGTGAGTTGCAGGGTTCCATCCGCAACTTCCGAACCCTCCAGTGTCACTCCGAAGCCTCCTGTTGGCTGTTGCCCGATGGAGGCAAGCACAACATGTTCTCGCTGATAATCAATATCCCGGAGCGCCTGCAGTGAAAAGGTGCGCGCCGGCAGCGCCTCAAGACGCGCCAACCCCTCCGGGCTGCCGATATGGAGATACCCGGGCGCAGTCAGACCGCAATGGCCCGACTGGGCAACCTGCCTGGCCAAAGGCGCGCCGGCAGCGGTCCCGGTCTGACTGACAGCACAGCCGGCACTCAGGACCACGGCCGCCATCAGACTGCCACGAATCAGCGGTTTCACGTTCATGGAGCCTGGATCGCCTTGACGCGGGTGGACTGACTACCCGCCTGCTCCGGGAGTAACCGGTAACCGGTGAAATCCGGCCTGGGCAGAAGCGCAGGCAAATTCACAGACAGGGCCGGTCTGGAATAGCTCGTGGTCATGCGAAGCCCGGTCACCGGCTGGTTCTCGCGCACTTCGACCACCTGCCGCAAACCGGCAACCGGGTATTCGGCGCAAGCCTCGCCAGAATGACAGATCAACCCATCGTTATCGAGATCGGTTCCGGCAACCAGGAAGTACTCGCCCGGCGGCACTTCGTTCTGCAGCTCTGGGGCCTGGCCGTCGTCCGGAAGGAACTCAAACTGATACCGGCCTTCGTTTACCGTGGCGACCGCCTGGCCCACGGTCACAAAAGTATTGGTTTGAGGATCGGGTTCCGGTTCCACCAGCAAAACAAAATGCCGGCCAGCGTCCCGGGCCTGTTGATCGGTGACCTGTCGGCCGATCACGGGTACCGTCAGAATCGCCTGAGATTCGGTGCCGGAATCGTAGGTAATTCCAAGAACACCTCGGGAAGACACCCCGGGCTTGAGCTCCGCCGGGTCCAGGACCAGAGCTAGCTGGGCAGGCGAGTTGCCCGAATTCATCTCAAATGGAAGCGTTCCGGATGCCAATGAAGCGGTAAACCAGTCATCTGAAGCAGAAATCCCGGTGATCGTGATCGCATAATTGCCCAACGGTGACAGTTCAATGCTCTCGCTTGCTGATAATCCAGCCTCCGAGGAGAGGTTCACTACCGCCGGCGATGCCGTCAGTAGCTCCGGCGGATTTCCGGAAAGCACAGCCTGAACAGCTTTGCCCGCATCCAGAACACCATAGCCCAACTGGTCGGTTCGGCTGCAGCCCGGTTCACAGGGTGGTGCAGTCAGATCTCCATTTCTGAGATAGCCTTCGATGGCGGGAGAATTCAGTATCGGACTGGCTTCTTTCATAAGCGCCAAGACGCCAGACACATGGGGCGCGGCCATGGACGTTCCCTGTAACCCGCGATAGACCGGCTGCAGTCGATCATTCACGAAAGCGGCGCTGGTGCTGCTGACCAGGTCGCCCTGCCCATCGGCATTGCCATCACGGCTGGCGTCGCCCCCCGGCGCGGCAAGATCAATCGCGCCACCAAAATTTGAATAGGATGAAAGGCGTCCGGCACCATCCACGGCGCTGACCGAGAATACGTTTTCCAGGGCCGCCGGACAGGAAGGCTCGCTGGTGGCCGAGTTGCCCGCTGCGGCAACATAGACAATACCGTCGGCGACACCTGCATTGATAAATTCCTGGAGACTCGTGAAGTTGTCATCAGGATTGACCGAGGAAATAGCGGGATCACCGCAAGGCAATCCACCCAGGCTAAGATTAACGATATCTGCGGACCGCCTCGACTGATCACCCAGCACCCACTGCATGCCCTCAAGCAGATCAGCCAGCGTGCCAGAACCACCCTCGCCCAACACCCGCACCGGCATCAGGCTTGAGCCAAAGGCAATACCGGCGCCGCCACTGCCATTAACGGCAGCCGCCACGGTGCCAGCAACATGGGTGCCGTGGTAAACGCTGCCGCCCACAGCATTTCCTGGATCGGCGGGAAAACCATCGCCGTCTATGGCATCGAAGCCGGCAATGACATTGGCCATCAGGTCCGGGTGCCACTGCCCGCTATCCCGGAACAAGCCAGTGTCCAGGACCGCAACGTTAACACCCGCTCCGCCACCGGGGGCGAGCTGCCAGGCCACCGGGCCGTTAATCAGGCTGTAATGCCACTGCTGCCCCAGCACCCGGCTCGCGTAAAAGGGCTCATCCACCGGCGTGGCCAGCGCGCGGGTCATGTAATTTGGCGAGGCATGCTCAACCGTCGGATCGTCTTTCAGACGCCGGATCCAGGCAAGGGTTTGTTCCGCCCGGCTACCCTGACCCATGGCAGCAACGCTGGAGGGTCGCCGGACCGTCCAGAGCCCGGGGGCAATCTGGTGCCCTGATGCCATCAGTGCACTGGCTGGAAGCCCGCTGCTTCGGACGCCGGGATCGCGCAGGGAAACAATCGCCTCATCCTGAACGAATGGGTGTTTTGGCCAGTCATAGGCCGTAGCGTTGATGGTTTCTGTTCTCGATGAAGAGAGGATATACAGCATAGGCGACTCACCAAGCGCTTTAACAGAGACTGTGTAGTCACCCACCTGTTCGCTGTTAAGGACGATGCTTACGGACGCCCCGTTACCGGGTGCAGTTGCCTGCCCGACAGTCGTGCCGTCAGGCGCTTCTACGCTCAGCAGCATATCAGATGCCGTTCCAAGCCTCGTGGTAAAGCTCTGCAGGGTGAGTTCCAAACCGGCCTGCAACGATGCCATATACCGATCCTCTCGATCAGGAAAGTACCGGAAGGCGTCAAACTGCCCGGGCAATAGGGGATAGTCCCTGACCTGCAAGGTATCGCTCACATAGCCAGCAAGAATAAACTCAGGCGGTAAGAGCTGCGCCGTGGTCAGCGGGTCACGCCCAAGCAAGGCATCCGCGTTATCAGCATCGACACGGGTGCCCGCCTCGATGTCGATAGTTCCGGCGAGAGCAACCTGAGCTGATGGCTCTCCGCCCCCGGAGCCTCCACCACACCCGGCCAGTACGAAACCAAGCGCCATGGTCATGGATGTTTTACCAACCTTGCCGGGAACCGACGCCAGCGCCATAAACAACACTCCCCACCTTTTTCAACAGCATACCCCATCCCAACCGATGTGTTATTTACTGAGTGTTAACCGATATGTGGGCTGGAGCCCCCTGGGCGCAAAAAAGCCGCCTGAAGCTCCCTCCAGACGGCTTGCAAATTAGCCTTTCAACGTTACAACGCGTAGAACAGCAACGGCACAAACGCCGCCACCAGCAGCGTCGGCCCCATCACCGCCAGAGGCAGCAGCAAGCGCTCGTAGCGGTGCCAGAAGGAGCCGGTGCGTTCGGCCGCCAGCACCTCCGTCTCGCCCACCACCTGGCGGGTCAGCAGATGGTTCAGTGCCACCGGCGGGCTCAGGTAGCCGAGCTCGAACGCCACCAGGCAGACAATCCAGAAATGCAGCGGATCAATCCCCAGTTGAATCGCCGGCTGGGCAATGGTTGCTGACACCAGGATCACCGCACCGAACGGATCCATGACCATGCCGATGACCGTGAGCATCACCACAATCACCAGCATGGCAATCCACGGGCTGGTCAGGCTCTCCGGGAACAGGGCGTGGACGACGTCCGAGCGTTCAAGAATCCCCCCGAGGCTGATTGAAAAACCGATGAGGGCCAGCAAGGCGCCGATATGAACGGCGGAGTCGCTGGCGGCAGCGGAACTCCGGTTCCAGAGCGCCTTCAGGCGGGTTTCATCATCGCCCCGGCTGTCCCGGTTGGCATCCAGAAAAACCAGCGCCAGCATTACCAGCGGCAGAATCAGCGGCGCGCTGTATTCATTGAACCGAAGCCCGAGCACTCCCCAGATAGCCAGAATGACACCGGCGGTAACCAACACGTAGGGTAACAGCGGTTTCATCTGGAGAACCGATGCGCGGAACGCCCCGGGCGCGGGCCTGGGTTTCCAGTTTCCCTCGGTCTTGCAGACAACCAGGGAAAACAGCGTGGCTGACATGATGAATACCCAGAAACCCCAGCCATACATTTCCGTGGTTGTGACTTCCTTGTTCAGTGCCGCGACGACCACAACCAACAGGGATGGATTGAGCACGACACCCAGGCTCCCCGACATGGCCGTCGTGGCCAGGGAAAGCTGGCGCCCGGCACCGGCGCGGCGGAGTTCGTCGTAAACCACGCCGCCCACAGCGAGAATAAATATTCCCGAGGCGCCGGTGAACGCGGTGGGAAAGGCGGTTGCGAAAATAATCACGGACGCCAGCATGGGCGACGGAAGATTCCAGGGTTTGATCACGTCCAGCAGCAGCTCTGGCAGGCGAGTCTGCTTCAGGACCATACCCACGAGGACATACAAGCCGATGTTGATAAACATCGAGGACAGGTTCGACATCATCCCGAAGTAGATGGCGAGCCCGGAGGCGTAGCCATCCACCAGGAAGAAGTAACTCATGGCAATCAGGCCCATGACGCTGTGCAGCGGCAGGACCAGGCCAGAGGACAGTGCAAGACTTCCCGCCTTCATCCGTTCCGGCACGTTCACAAAACGCACCGCATTGATCACCATAAACAGGCCAAACACAGCCGCCCAGGCGTACTGGAGCTGGCTCGTCGATTCCGATCCCGGCGAACCGGCCAACCGGCCAAGATAGGCATTCAGAGACGCCACCATCAGCCCGTTTACGGCAAACTGAACCGCCTGACTCAACCGCCACTCAGCGCGATTCCTTGGCAGACGCAATGCGATATGGTCGGCATCCAGGGCCGCAACCGCCGCCGCCAGGGCGAACATGGCGATGAACAGATACTTGGTGAGCCCGATGTTTTCCAGCAGGAAATCCGCCAGCCCCTGCTCCACACTCTTGAACACCCCGAGGGCCGGGGTGGCGTGCCTGAGATTCTGTTTGTAAGCCGCGTGCTCCTGCCTACAAAGCTCAAGGTTGCGTTCAAGGGAGGTCCGGATAGCCTCCGGATTGGGCGGCGAACTGAACAAATCATCCGGATCGGGCTTGTAGGCTTCCACCCGTTTGCGCACTTCGGCGTCAACGTCCATTTCCAGCTGACAGGTCGGCTCAGTGGCGTCGGGGTTCAGCAGGTAATAGTTTGGCCAGGTCTGCTCACCGACCCACAGCAGGCGGGAGTGGAGTGAATTACCCATCCCCAGAACAAGCGTGGACAGGAGCAACAACAAGAGTACTGCCCCGTGCAGCCGGTGCACGGGGTACAGGGTCCTGGCCGCCGGGGCCGTCAGTGCGCGCCAGTTCATCGCCGTTGCGCCCCTTTATTCGCGATTGGCCGAGGTGCACTCGGACGCAGACGGATTACTGGCGCAACGGATCCTGCTGAGCAAGCCAAGCATCTTGGGGTGGTAGACATTCGGCGCCCCGTTGAGCCCATCGCGCATCTCAATCCGGTTCTGGCGGAACATCTCCTGGTAGCCCTGAATGTCCTTTTCGGGGATGCGAATCCATTTCTCCTCCGGGATCGCCTGTTCCTGGCTGGTGATCAGGTTCATGGCCTGCGGGAACATGTTCCAGGCGACTTCCCGTGCTTTCTGGGATGTGTCACCGGCGAGTATGTCTTCCCGCGCAATGATCTGAATGGTCAGTTGTGCCAGCGGATAATCCACTATGCCGCCCTTGTCGCCGACCCCCTTGTAAAGCTCCAGCGCCTCATAGGCAAAAGCGGGCGCATAGGCTGTGTCTACGGACCCGTTGTTGAACTTGCCCGCAAAATTCGTGATGTCCGAAGGCACCACCGTGGCCTTCACAAAGTTCACCATGTGAATGGCGTCTTTCTGGTAATCCAGTGTTGCCATACGCTTGCCGGCCAGCTCGCCGGCGGTGTCAATGCTGCGGTCGTTCACAAACAGGTAACCGGCGCCAACAGGGATAATACCCAATACCTCATAGCCATTGGCTTTCATGAGGGGAGCCGCTTTTGGCTGGGCCAGCGTCGCCAGCAGGGTCTTGAGGTCATCGTAGCTGGGAATGGCGCCCACCGCGCTGATACTGCCGGTGAACCTGTTGAACGGGCGGGTGCGAATGTCCGTGGCGGCCACCGCATCGCACTGGCCGGCATTGAAATCCCCGACGGCAACACCTTCATCGGTGTAGGGTTTGAGCTCGAAATCGACGTCGTACGCCTTCATTTCCAGCGCATAGTCCTTGATCATGTTGTAGACATCACCATTGGCGCCAATCACATCGAAGACACACATCTTTACGGTCTGGGCTGAGGCAATCGGTGCAATGGCAGCGAGAGTCAGAGCGGCAACGGATTTTCGGATCATAACGACCTCCGGGTCATTCTTGTGGTTATGGGTAATCAGAAGGCTTGGGACGCCTGCCTCAGAGCAGGTCGTCCAGATTCATGGCTTCAACGTTTTCCGTGCCCTGGTCCGGGCTCATTTTTCCGAAGAAACTTTGCGGGGTGCGATGGCCGTAACCGGCGGTCCAGTGCTTGTCTGATGAGAACCGGATAACACCGGCGGCCACTTCATCCACCAGGCGGTACTCTTCCCACACATTCATCTGGCCTTCGGCCGCGACAAAGCGGGCAATGGCATCGGCGAGGACATCCGGTCGGCCAAAGGTTTCAGCCGCCACCGCCTCAACCGCCAGGGACGCACGGATACCAGCCTGGACACCCAGTTCCGAGCTGTGTTCGAGAACGCTCCAGGGGTCCGGCGAGAGTTCAGGACGGGTATCGGGCAACAACAGCCAGACCAGGGCCCGAATGGCATTGGGCAAGCCACCCCACTTTTCATTATCCACACAGGTCGCTGCCCGCTCGGCCTGGGGCGCGATGCTGCGGGGGATGCCCGCCATGGCTCCGGAATTGGCGTCGTTCACGATGGCCTGCATGCCCGTCATCAGGCCCAGCAGGAAGGTGATTTCATCCTGCTCGCTGAACAGGAAAGGGCACTCGACAGGTTCTGCAGCCGGGTCGAAATCGTAGGCTGCCATCGCACGATTAAACGCGCGATACCGGCGTTGCGCGGTTTTCGCGTTCAGCCGCTTGGACTCTTCCCGGGCATCTTTGGCCGCGGGCACTTTGCCTGCATAATCGGCTCTCAGGTAGGCAAGCTCAGCTTCCCAGGCGCGGTATTCCATGCAGTTTGCAGCCAGCAGCATCAGGAGGGAACCGGTGCTGTCAGGCGCCTCGGTAACACGGGAAAACGAATAAAGCAGCGGGTCGACGCCTTCACCCAGGGCACAGGCCATTTCCGGATCTGACATCTGCATCACATAAGGTGTGGCTTCGTCTTCGGAGTAACCAGAGAGTACAACACCGGTTGTGGTGTAAATGGGGTTGGCTGAACAACCGGCCAGCGTGGCCACTGCCGCGACTGTGAGCGCCTTCAGGCGCGCGGCCGTCAGGTGCGGTGCAAACCTTGCCAGTGAGAAGATCATGTTTCACCCTGCATTTCGTTGTTTTTGTATGCCCGATCTGAATCTCGGTTTTTCTCAACGGGTGCAAGAATGCGGCGAAAACTGTCCAACAAAAATGGCTGGAATGCCGACTCAGCCATGCCGATCAGGCCAATGGCCCGAAAGGAAAGGAAAGGAAAGGAAAGGAAGGGAATTTATATCTTCCTCATTTAAACCAGGGGCTTTCTGAAAGGGTTAACTGTTCTTCAGGGCCATCATCGCCATGACCTGATCCGTCAACCCGTCCAGCGTAAGCCCCCCACGCTCGGGTTTGTACCAGGTAACCGTCCAGCTAAGGGCGCCGGTTAACATCCGGCGCACCACGAAGGGTTCCGCCTTCAGGGCCCCTTCTCTTTTCAGCGCGTCCAGCACATCCAGCCAGAGTTTCTCATATATATCCCTCAGTTCCAGCACTTCCGCCTGGGAGGAAGCCGAGAGGCTTCGCCATTCAAAAACCAGTACCGCCATCGCCTCGCCGGTCTGCCCGTTGATCGACTCCAGCTCGGCCCGGATCAGCCCCCGGAGTTTGTCGGAGCTGGATTCGGCAGCTTCCAGGGCCGCTTGCATCAACGCGGTATTCAGACGAATGGTTTCCACCATGACGGCCTTGAGAATGTCTTCCTTGGTCCGGAAATGATGGAACAGGCTGCCGGACTGAATACCGACTGCCGCTGCCAGATCCCGCACCGTTGTCCGCTCATACCCCTTTTCACGAAACAGCCTGGCCGCCTCTGTGAGCAGGCGGCCCCGGGCTCCGCTGGGATCGGACACAAGGTTTTCGGCGATCAGGCACTGGAGAATCTGGTTCTGGCTCACTAGCGCTATCCGGTTGGCAGACAAGGTCTTTAATTCTACCTTAAACTTGCCTGTTTACAAACCAAGCGCTTGCTTGGTATTGTCGGTTTCATCGTTGGATAATAGTGCCAGACCCAGAGCCTCGCTCCGGGCTGGCGACAGCAGACAAGGCAAAACACATGGCTGATTCCCCGAAAACCGTCCGCATCGGATGCTCCTCCGCTTTCTGGGGTGACACGGAAACCGCCGCAGCGCAATTGGTGCACCAGGGCGATATTGATTACCTGGTGGCCGACTATCTGGCCGAGATCACCATGTCGATCATGGCCGGCCAGAAAATGAAAGATCCGAGCCAGGGTTACGCGCGCGATTTCGTCCAGACGGTCATGGGTCCTCTTCTCGGTGACATCAAAGAGAGAGGCATCCGGGTGCTGGCCAATGCCGGAGGCGTAAATCCGGCCGCCTGCCGCGATGCCCTGCAGGCACTTTGCGAGAAAGCGGGCGTAAAGATAAAGATTGCCCTGGTGCTGGGCGATGACCTGCTGATGAAAAAAACGAAACTGGCCGAGGCCGGCATTACCGAAATGAGTTCCGGCCAGCCCATGCCGCCAATGATGGTGAGCCTGAACGCCTACCTGGGGGCACCCGGTCTGGTAGCTGCCCTGGAACAGGGCGCCGACATTGTTATCACCGGGCGGGTAGCGGACAGCGCCTTGGTGCTGGCGCCGCTGGTGCATGAATTCGGATGGCGCTGGGAGGACTACGACAAACTGGCCCAGGGCAGCCTGGCCGGGCATCTGCTTGAGTGTGGTGCCCAGTCCACGGGAGGCAACTTCACGGACTGGGAGGAGGTGGCCGACGGCTACGCCGATATGGGCTTCCCGATTGCGGAAGTGAGTGCCAATGGCGACTTCCTGATCACCAAGCCGGATGGTACCGGGGGCAAGGTCAGCCGGGGCACGGTGGCCGAGCAACTGGTCTATGAGATTGGCGATCCGAGGGCCTATCTGCTGCCGGATGTGGCCTGCGACTTTACCGGTGTGGAGCTGACGGAAACCGGAACGGACCGGGTTACGGTTCGCGGTGCCCGGGGGCTTCCCCCGACCGACAGTTACAAGGTCTCCGGCACCTGGCCGGATGGTTTCAAATGCACCGTTACCTTTCTGCTGGCCGGCATGAACGCAAAAGCCAAAGCGCAGACGGTGGCCGGGGCTATCCTCGCAAAAACCTCGCGGATGTTCAGCGAGCGGGGCCTGCCTGATTACAGCGAAACCAGCATTGAGCTTCTGGGCACAGAGACGACCTACGGCGCCCATGGCCGAGGCGGTGACTGCCGGGAAGTGGTGGTAAAAATAAGTACGTCCCATGTGAAGAAAGAGGCATTGGTGCTGTTTTCCCGGGAAATTGCCCAGGCGGCAACTGCGATGGCACCGGGCATTACCGGAATTGTTGGCGGCCGGCCTGCGGTGTGGCCGAAGATTCGCCTGTATTCCTGCCTGGTGCCGAAAACCGAAGTGTCGGTTTCAGTGGACCTGAACAACGGCAAGCAACCGGTGGTGACAGGTACGGGCGGCGGCTTCGATCCAAACCAGCTTCAGACTCAGTCATTCAGCAGCAAAGCACCGGCAACCGACACAACGGTACCTCTGGTCAGACTGGCCTGGGCTCGCAGCGGCGACAAGGGCGATCACAGCAATATCGGCGTGATCGCCCGGCACCCGGAGTATGTGCCGTTTATCGAAGCGGCCCTGACGGAGTCCGCCGTGGCCGATTGGATGGCCCATACCCTGAATCCGGAGACCGGCAAGGTGACCCGTTGGGCGCTGCCGGGTTTCCATGCGTTCAATTTCCTGCTGGAGCACAGCCTGGGCGGCGGCGGTGTCGCCAGCCTTCGCATTGATCCCCAGGGCAAGGCGTTTGCCCAGCAACTACTGGAGTTTCCGGTGCCGATCTCTTCAAGGATCATCAACAAATAAACAAATGGAGCATGCACTGAGGCAGGGAGGGCGTTCCGGGGCACGCTGTAAATACGTCCATGTACGCTTGAGCGCAGCTTCCCTGCTGCGCACAGTCCCGGAACGCCCTCCCTGCCTCAGCGCCCGAACATCGATAAGGGTCTTCCACGTATGAGCTATCAATCAGTTTTTCATCCAGACTTGTTCAAGGACCAGGTGTTTATCGTCACTGGCGGCGGCTCCGGCATTGGTCGGTGTACCGCCCATGAACTCGCCGCGCTGGGCGCGAGGGTTGCCCTGGTGGGCCGTAAGGCTGAAAAAGTGGAGTCTGTTAAAGCGGAGATCACGGAAGACGGCGGCATGGCTTCCGCCCATGTCTGTGATATCCGGGAGGAAGAGTCGGTTAAAGCAACCGTGAAGGCGATTATTGCCGAACATGGCGGCCTGAACGGCCTGGTCAACAATGCCGGCGGGCAATTTCAGGCACCGCTGACCGGGATCAATCAAAAAGGCTGGGAAACGGTGGTGCGCACCAATCTGACCGGCGGCTTTCTGATGGCCCGGGAGGCCTATACCCAGGCGCTGTCCAAAACCGGTGGTGCCATCGTCAATATTGTTGCCGATATGTGGGGCGGTATGCCAGGTATGGGCCACTCCGGCGCCGCTCGGGCGGGGATGGTAAATTTCACCCAGACAGCGGCGGTTGAATGGGGTGCCTCGGGCGTTCGGGTGAACGCAGTGGCTCCGGGCTGGATTGCTTCCAGCGGCATGGACAACTATCCCGAACACATGAGGCCGTGGATTCGCAGTCTTGGTGACAATGTGCCCATTAAAAGACTGGGTACCGAGTCTGAAGTCAGCTCCGCCATCTGTTTCCTGCTCAGCCCCGGGGCGGCGTTTATCAGCGGCGATTGCCTGCGAATCGATGGTGCTGCTTCCCAGGGTGGCCGGGTCTGGCCGCTGCCGAAGGCGAAAAACAACGAACCCTACAACGGCTTTCACCGCGCCATTACCCCGAAGGTTCTGAGCGACGACTGAGGAGCAGATGATGCAGGTACTTGAGTCCACCGTAAGCTCCCGGTCTGACGACTTTCGCGCCAACGCGGAAGCCATGGAAGCCCACATCACGGCTTTTCGGGAAGTGGAACAGAAGGTTCTGGATCTGGCGGAAGCCGCCCGGGAAAAGTTCACCAAACGGGGCAAGTTATTGCCCCGGGACCGCATCAACCGTTTGCTGGACCGTGGTACACCCTTTCTGGAGCTCAGTTCCCTGGCCGGCTACAAGATGCATGATGACAAGGACGGCAGCATGGCCGGTGGAGGAATCATCGCCGGTATCGGCTATGTCAGTGGCATCCGATGCCTGGTAGTTGCCAGCAACAGCGCCATCAAGGGCGGCACCATTACCCCGGCCGGTCTGGACAAGACGCTCCGGCTGCAACAGATCGCTATGGAGAATAAACTCCCCGTGGTGTCCCTGTCCGAAAGCGGCGGCGCCAACCTGAACTATGCCACCGACATCTTCGTGCTTGGCGCCCGCGGCTTTGCCAACCAGGCCCGCATGTCCGCAGCTGGCATCCCGCAAGTCACAGTCGTCCATGGCAATGCCACCGCCGGCGGCGCCTACCAGCCGGGATTGTCCGATTACGTAATCGCTGTGCGCAAGCAGGCCAAAATGTTCCTGGCGGGCCCTCCGTTGCTGAAGGCCGCCACCGGCGAAGAGGCTACCGACGAGGAACTGGGCGGCGCAGAAATGCATGCCCAGGTGGCCGGCACCGCCGAATACCTGGCGGAGGACGACGCCGACGGCATTCGCCAGGCCAGAAACATCCTCGAAGCCCTGCCCTGGAACGAGCAGTTGCCTCCCCAAAGGGAACTGGCCTGGGACGAACCGCTCTACCCGGCCGACGAACTGCTGGGCATTATTCCGGCGGATTCCAAAAAGCCCTACGACGTTCGCGAAATTCTGGCCCGCATCGCCGACGGTTCGAAGTTCATGGATTTCAAGAATGAGTTCGATGACCAGACAGTTTGCGGCACCATCCGCATTGAAGGCCATTCGGTTGGCATCATCGGCAACAACGGCCCGATCACCCCGGCAGGTTCCGCCAAGGCCGCCCAGTTCATCCAACTCTGCGACCAGGCCGGTACACCATTGCTTTTCCTGCACAACACCACGGGTTTCATGGTGGGCACCCATTCGGAGCAGAATGGCATCATCAAGCACGGCTCGAAAATGATCCAGGCCGTAGCCAATTGCCGGGTACCCAAGGTCGCAATCGTGATCGGCGGTTCCTATGGTGCAGGTAACTACGCCATGTGCGGGCGCGGCCTGGACCCGAGGTTTATCTTCGCCTGGCCCAACAGCCGCACCGCGGTCATGGGCCCGGCCCAGGCGGGCAAGGTGATGCGCATCGTGGCTGAAGACAAGCAGCGCCGGGGCGGCATGGAGCCGGACCCGAAGACACTGGATTTTCTGGAGCAGGCGACGGCCAGGAAACTGGAGGAAGGCTCAACCGCGTTGTTTGGCACTGCGCGGTTGTGGGATGACGGGCTGATTGATCCGCGGGATACCCGGCGGGTTCTGGCGATGGTGTTCTCGGTTTGCCGGGAAGCCGAGGCTCGGCAGTTGCGGCCCAATACCTTTGGGGTGGCCCGCCTGTAGGCATTCGAGCTTTGGGGCAGGAACCGGGACGGAGGGCTTCCCAAAAAACGCCCGTGAATACGTCCCTGTAGGGCTCGGTCGCGCCATCCCTGGCGTTCCACGTTTTTGGGAAGCCCTCCGCCCCGGTTCTGGCCGACCACCAGTTATCCCTATTGGAGACAACGCAAAAATTAGCAACAGGCAGCAACAAATTTGCAGACATTGGCGTGTGTGCGGGACCGGTTTCAGAAAATTTAGAGGGCCAAGGATGGCCCGAAACAAGCGCACATGGATGTGCTCGTAGCGGTTTTCTGAAGCCCCTCCCGCACACACGCCGCCCAAGCTAAAGAACGTGCACCGAACCAATGAAGGCACGAGCTACCCTAGGAGAACAAGAACGTGAAATTCACAGCCGAACACGAAGCCCTGAGAAAAACCGTCCGTGATTTCGTCGAGAAGGAGATCAACCCCCACTGCGACGAATGGGAAGCCGCCGGGGAATTCCCGATTCATGAGCTGTTCAAAAAGCTCGGCAACCTTGGGCTTCTCGGCATCCAGAAGCCGGAAGAGTACGGCGGCATGGGGCTGGATTACAGCTATAACCTGGTTGCCGCAGAAGAACTCGGGATGGCCCATTGCGGGGGTGTGCCCCTGGCCATCGGGGTGCAGACCGATATGTGTACGCCGGCCATTTCCCGGTTCGGTTCCGATGAACTGAAACGCAGCTTCCTGGCCCCGGCCATTGCCGGCGACATGGTGGGGTGTATCGGCGTCAGCGAGGTAGGCGCGGGCTCTGATGTGGCGGGAATGAAAACCACCGCAAAGAAAGACGGTGACGACTACCTCATCAATGGCTCCAAGATGTGGATCACCAACAGCCCCAGGTCTGACTTCATCTGCCTGCTGGCCAACACCTCGGACGACAAGCCCCACAAGAACAAATCCCTGATCGTGGTGCCCACCAAAACACCGGGTATTTCCTTCAGCCCGCACCTGAACAAACTGGGCATGCGGTCCTCCGAAACCGCCCAGATTTTCTTTGATGACGTTCGCGTGCCCCGGTGTTACCGCATTGGCGCCGAAGGTACCGGGTTCATGATGCAGATGCTGCAATTCCAGGAGGAACGTCTCTGGGGCGCCGCCAATGTGATCAAGGCGCTGGAAAACTGCATTGCCAAGACCATCGAATACTGCCGCGAGCGCAAGACCTTTGGCCAGCCGCTGATCGACAACCAGGTCATCCACTTCCGCCTGGCTGAACTGCAAACCGAAGTCGAAGCCCTGCGTGCCCTGACCTACCAGGCCTGTGAACTCCACGTTGAAGGCAAGGATGTAACCCGCCTCGCCTCCATGGCCAAGCTCAAGGCCGGGCGCCTGGGGCGCGAGGTCACAGACAGCTGCCTGCAATACTGGGGCGGTAACGGCTACATGTGGGACAACCCGGTTTCCCGCGCGCATCGGGATGTGCGGTTGGTGTCCATTGGTGGTGGTGCCGACGAAATCATGCTCGGGATTATTTGCAAACTTATGGGGACCCTGCCAGGCAAACGGAAAGACTGATTTCGGGCCTTGGTGGAAGGCTTATCAGGCCGGGTCAGGCTTCCGGGACACGCCGTGAATACGTCCCTGTAGGCTTGATCGCAGCATCCATGCTGCTCACAGTCCCGGAAGCCTGACCCGGCCTGACAAGCCCCAGACATTTGTCATGGAGTCATTTATGGATCAGCTACCACATTGCGAAACACTGCTTTTAGAGAAACAGGGCCCTACCCTGTTTATCACCATCAACCGCCCGGACGTTCGCAACGCCATGAGCCTGCAGATGGTGGCCGAACTGTCCACGGTGTTTTCCCAGATCGAAACCGACCTGCACATCCGCGCCGTCGTGATCCGGGGTGCCGGTGGTCATTTCTGTGCCGGTGGCGATATCAAGGACATGGCCGGGGCACGAGGCCAGAAAGCCGCTGAAGGCGAGGCCGACCCGTTCTATCGTCTGAACAGGGCGTTCGGCCAGATGATCCAGCAGGTAAACGAATCCTCAAAAGTGGTCATTGCGATCACCGAAGGCGCGGTCATGGGCGGTGGCTTCGGCCTGGCCTGCGTATCAGACGTCGCCATCGCCGGGCCCACCGCGAAATTCGGTATGCCGGAAACCTCCCTCGGCGTCATTCCCGCCCAGATTGCCCCGTTTGTGGTTGCACGAATCGGCCTTACCCAGGCCCGGCGGCTGGCTTTACTGGGTTTGAGAATCGGCGCGAACGAAGCTTGCAGTCTCGGAATCGTCCATCAGGCAGCAACCTCGGACGACGGACTGGAGGAGATGCTAGCCAACGCCCTTGATCGCGTTCGACACTGCGCGCCAGTTGCCACCGCTGAAACCAAGGCTTTGCTGCATCGGGTTGGGCATGAGCCGATGAGCGATTTGCTCGATAGCGCAGCGGAAAAGTTTGCCGAAGCCATTCGGGGAAGCGAAGGAACCGAGGGCACCGTGGCCTTCATGCAAAAGCGTCCAGCCGCCTGGGCAGGCAATTCCTGATGATTGCGGAGCGCGGGAGGTCGGATTTCTCTCCAGAAAATGTTGGAGGCCATGGATGGCCGGAAACAAGCGCACAGGGACGTGCTCGTAGCGGTTTTCTGGAGAGAAATCCGACCTCCCGTGCGGCCCCACACCCAAGCAAGAGAACAAGAACATGCTAAAAAAACTGTTAATAGCCAACCGCGGCGAAATCGCGGTTCGGGTCATCCGCACCGCGAAAGCCCAGGGTTACCGCACCGTGGCGGTCTACTCCGAGGCCGACGCCAGAGCCATGCACGTGGAACTGGCCGACGAAGCCGTCTGCATTGGCCCCGCGCAGGTATCGGCCTCCTACCTCAACAGCGGCGCCATCCTCGATGCCGCCCGCAAAACCGGCGCTGACTGCATCCACCCGGGTTACGGCTTCCTGTCTGAAAACGCCGCCTTCGCCACCGCCTGCAAAGACGCCGGCCTGGTCTTCGTTGGCCCGCCAGCGACCGCCATCGAACTGATGGGTAGCAAACGGCGCTCCAAAATTGCCATGCAGGAAGCCGGCGTTCCCGTGGTGCCCGGTTATGAAGACCACAACGCCAGCGACGACGAACTCATCGCCGCGGCCAAGGGTATCGGCTACCCCCTGATGATCAAAGCCTCCGCCGGCGGCGGCGGCCGCGGCATGCGTCTGGTTGAGAGTGAAACCGGACTGGCCAGCAACATCAAGCGGGCACGTTCCGAATCAAAACAGGCCTTTGGCGACGACGAACTGATCCTCGAAAAAGCCGTTACCGAACCCCGCCACGTGGAAATCCAGGTGTTCGCTGATCGCCACGGCAACGCCGTTTACCTGGGCGAGCGGGACTGCTCCGTTCAGCGCCGGCACCAGAAAGTCGTTGAAGAAGCCCCTTCCCCCTTCGTGACACCGGAACTGCGCAAAGCCATGGGCGAAGCCGCCGTCAAAGCCGCCCTGGCCTGCAACTACGAAGGCGCCGGCACCGTCGAGTTCCTGGTGGACAAGCACCGGAATTTCTATTTCCTGGAAATGAACACACGTCTGCAGGTGGAACACCCGGTGACCGAGCTCATCACCGGTCAGGATCTGATCGCCTGGCAGCTTACCGTCGCGGAGGGGCTTCCCCTGCCACTGGGCCAGGACGAGATCCGCCTGAACGGCCACGCTATCGAGGTACGGCTTTACGCAGAAGATCCTGCCCAGGGCTTCACACCCCAGACCGGCCCCCTGTATGCGTTTGAACCCGCGGAAGGCGAGGGCCTCCGGTTCGACACTGGGGTTCGTTCCGGGGATGCCATTACGCCCCACTACGACCCGATGCTGGCAAAGGTAATCGCCTGGGGTCAGAACCGCGATCAAGCCCGACGCCGCCTGACCCGGGCGCTGGAGGACACCACGGTATTTGGCGTCACCACCAACCGCTATTTCCTGAGCCGGATCATCGCCAACGAGACGTTCGGCGCAGGCGAAGCCACCACGGCCTTCCTTCAACAGGCGTTCAGCGGCGATCCGTCGCTGCAGCCCCAGACACTCAATATTCGCCAGTTGGCCCTGGCCGCCTGCGCACTTGACCAGGGCAATTCAGGCCAGACCGCCTGGAGCAATGCACCGGCCACCATGACCCCGATCACGCTGGAAAGCGGCGACACCATCGTTGAGTTACTGGTCACCCGCAGCGGCAACCGGGTGTCTTTCAGCCTGGGCGAGACCCGGCATACCCTGATGCTTGAAAGCCAGCGTGATGGCCTTTTATGCATTATCGACAACGGCGTTCGTCAGACTTGCCAATATCACCGCCAGGGCGATTCCCTATATTTGCAGGCGTTCGGGCAGTCCTGGTCGGTGCGGGACATTACCCACCAGCCGGCAGCGGGCGCAAACGGTGCCGGCAGCGGTCGTATTCAGGCAACGATGGACGGCGCTATCATCGATGTGCTGGTGGAAGTTGGCCACAGCGTTCGCCAGGGCGATACGCTGGTGATTCTGGAAGCCATGAAAATGGAACACCCGGTGAAAGCAGACCGCGATGGCGTGGTCGGCCAGGTGCACGCCAGCAAGGGTGACCAGGTAAAACGGAGCCAGTTACTGGTTGAAATCACCGCAGACGAAACCACCGAACAGGAGAACAACCCATGAACACTTTACATGACCGGACCGTTTTTATTACCGGCGCCAGCCGCGGCATTGGCCGGGCCATTGCCCTCGCCTGTGCCCGACAGGGAGCCAATGTGGTGATTGCCGCGAAGTCGGACACACCACACCCGAAGCTGCCCGGCACCATTCACAGTGTGGCAGAGGAAGTACGCGAGGCCGGTGGCCAGGCATTGCCCCTGGTTCTGGATGTGAGGGATGAGAAGCAGATTCGCCAGCGTATTGATGAAGCCGGCGGGCATTTCGGGGGCATCGACGCCCTGATCAATAACGCCGGCGCAATCCGGCTGACGGGGGTGGAAAATCTCAAGGTCAGCCGTTACGACCTGATGCACCAGGTCAACGCCCGGGCGGTGATGGCGTGCAGTCAGTCAGCCTTGCCCTGGCTGAAGCAGTCAGACCGGCCCCATATCCTGAGCCTGTCACCGCCCCTGAACCTGAACACCCGGTGGTTTGCCCAGTACGGGCCCTACACCACCACGAAGTACGCCATGACCATGCTTAGCCTGGGTATGGCGGAAGAATTCAGGCGCTACGGCATTGCCGTAAACACACTCTGGCCGAAAACCCTGATTGCCACAGCAGCCATCGAGTTTGAAGTGGGCGGCCCGCAAATGATGGCCCAGGGCCGCAAGCCGGACATCATGGCCGATGCCGCCGCCAGCATTCTGAACCGGTCGGCCGACACCATGACCGGCCAGAACCTGATCGACGAAGACCTGCTCCGGCAGGACGGCATTACCAATTTCGAACAGTACCGGTACGTACCGGGCGATAAGCCGCTGTTGCCGGACCTGTTCCTGGATTAGTGTCCCGGGGCATAGGTTGTTTCGGGGCTCGACATTAGTACGATAAAAAACAGACAACTGGACCGACCATGAGCCAAGACAACATATCCGCACTGGACATCGCCCGCAGCCTGCCAGGCGTCGTCCGGCGCCTGCCGGCCATTACCCGGGGTCTGTATTACTATGCCCTGAAAAACGAGAGCCGGGCGCTGACCCTGGGCACCCTCATCGAGAACAACGCCAGGAATGTCGGCAACCGGCCAGCCATCCTGTTTGAAGACCGCGCCATTACCTGGCGCGAGTTCAATGGTTGGGCCAACCGTATCGCCCGCTACCTGCAGGACCAGGGGCTCAGAAAAGGCGATGCAATTGCAGTGTTTCTGGAAAACCGCCCGGAGCTTCTTGCCGTCGTAGCCGGCGCCGCCAAACTCGGCGTGGCCTGTGCCATGCTCAACACGTCCCAGAAAGGCAAGGTACTCGAGCACAGCATCAACCTGATTGACCCGAAAATGATTGTGGTCGGTGAAGAACTGGCAGAGGCATTTAACGGGATAAAAGCAGGTCTGAAGCCCCGGCATCCCCATCCGTTTCAGTTTCTGGCCGACATCAATACCCTGAACGCCTTTGGCGATGCTCCGGAGGGGTATGCCAATATGGCCGGGCAGGTCAGCGCCTTTAACAGCGACAACCCCGTCCTGGCCGACCCGCCCAGAATGGGCGATACCGCGGTCTACCTGTTCACCTCCGGCACCACTGGCCTGCCCAAGGCGGCGCCGGGGTCCCACCGAAAGTTCATCAAGGCCTATGGCGGGTTGGGGCTGATGTCCCTGGCCATGGAGCCGGAGGATGTACTCTACTGCACCCTCCCCCTTTACCACGGCACCGCGCTGCTGGTGTGCTGGGGCTCCGTAATGGCCGGTGGCTCCGCCATTGCCCTGCGCCGCAAATTCTCCGTCAGCGCCTTCTGGGACGATGTCCGCTACTACCACGCCACCACTTTTGGCTATGTTGGTGAACTCTGCCGCTACCTGCTGAATCAACCGCCAAACGAGCAGGACCGAAACCACAGCCTGACCAAGATGATCGGCAACGGCCTTCGCCCCTCCATCTGGAAGGAGTTCAAGGACCGCTTCGGCATCGAAACCGTGGCGGAACTCTACGCCTCCAGCGAGGGCAACATCGGCTTCAGCAACTTCTTCAACATGGACAACACCGTCGGTTTCTCCACCGCCCCCTACAAACTGGTGAAATTCCGCGACGGCACCCGGGACCCGGTTCGCAACGGAAAGGGCTTCATGCAGCAGGTCGCCAAAGGTGAACCCGGCCTGTTGATTGGCGAAATCACCAAGGCATGGTCCTTCGAGGGCTACACCCAGACAGAGGCCACGGAAAAATCCATCCTGCGCAATGCCTTCAAAAGAGGCGACGCCTGGTTCAACACCGGGGATGTGCTGAAAGACATCGGCTGCGGCCATCTGCGGTTTGTCGACCGCATGGGGGATACCTTCCGCTGGAAGGGCGAGAACGTATCAACCACAGAGGTTGAGAATATTATTGATGGTTCGGGGATGGTCGAGGAAGCCATCGTGTACGGTGTCGAAATCCCCGGCACTAACGGCAAAGCCGGCATGGTGACCCTGGTTCAGCAAGGCAACGACAGCCCGTTCGATGTCGACCAACTGTTCACCTATCTGCGGGACAACCTGCCGGCCTACGCCATTCCGGTGTTCGTGCGGGTAACCCATGCCATCGAGAAAACGGGGACATTCAAGTACCGGAAAGTGGATATCCAGAAAGCTGGTTACTCACTTGGCGATTCCGGTGAGGAAGTTTATGCCTGGTTGCCTCGTACTGACGGGTATACCTTGCTTACGCCGGAGTTGGTTGGTGACATTGACGGTGGCAAGGTGAGCTTTTGATATTGGCCTGCTTGTTTTGGCCCTGGCCTCAGGAGTCGGTGCAGGGCTGTGCCGGGCAGATATATCTCCATTGCTGGACGTTGGCGGTTGGAGCCCCCTCCCCAAAATGTGCGGATCCATGGATGGCGGAGCCCAAGCGCACATGGATGTGCTTGTAGCGTTTTTTGGGAGGGGGCTCCAACCGTCAACCTCCCCCCCCCAGCCATCAGGCTACGTTATAACTCAAGAGCCGACTTTCAGCACAACCTTCCCAGTAGCCCGCCGTTCGGTCAACGCCCCCAGAGCCTTGGCGAAGTCCTCGAACTCAAAGACTTCGCTGATTTTCGGATCAATTTTGCCTTCGCCGTAGAGCTTCATCAACTCCATCATGTTCTGGGCACTGGCCTCAGGCTCGCGCTGGGTAAAGCTGCCCCAGAACACGCCGACCAAAGAACAGCCTTTCAGCAGGGTGAGATTCGCCGGAATCTTCGGAATATCACCGGCGGCAAAGCCGATTATGAGGTGGCGGCCGTTCCAGGCCATAGCCCGCAGGGCCTGTTCGGTGAAGTCACCGCCAACGGGATCGTATATCACATCCACGCCTTTGCTTTTCGTGAGCTTCTTGACCGCGTCTTTCAGAGGCTCGTTGGTGTAGTTGATCAGCTCATCGGCGCCGGCTTCCTTGGCCACAGCGAGTTTCCCGGCGGAGCTGGCGGCGGCAATCACTTTCGCGCCCATGGCCTTGCCCAGTTCCACCGTCGCCAGACCGACACCACCGCTGGCGCCGAGTACCAGCAGTGTTTCGCCAGGCTGGAGGTTTGCCCGCTGCTTGAGTGCGTAATAGGAGGTGGCGTAGACCATTGTAAAAGCGGCGGCCTTTTCATCAGACATGCCTTCGGGAATTGGCAGCAGATTCTGCTCGGGAACCACAACTTCTTCGGCAAAAGCACCGTAACCGGTCAGGCCAGCTACCCGATCACCCACGTTGAAACGGGTGACTTTCTCGCCAACGCCGATAACCTCGCCGGACATCTCGCCGCCCGGTGAAAACGGCATGTTGGGTTTGAGCTGGTACTTGCCCTCAATAATCAGGGTATCCGGGAAGTTCAGGCCCGCGGCTTTAACGCGAACCTTTACCCCGTGACCTTTTACATCCGGGCTGGGCACGTCTTCGATGACCAGCTTTCCAGCCGGGCCGTATTCCTTGCAGAGGATGGCTTTCATGGGCTCTCCGTTGGTGTTTGATCGGGTTTCAGGCTGGGGATTTGCCTGCTATTTGATACCCGTCAAGCTAAACACAGTCTAACCATGAAGCAAATAAAGTTCTCTTATTGGACTCCATAAGCCTTGCTTATTTCCTTTCACCTACCGGCCAGATGCATCAGGAACAGCGCGGCTGCGGACAGCAGGAAAAGGCAAGTTGGAGGCAAGATACGCCTGCGTCATGGATCACAGTCCGTCAGGTTGCCCCATTTGCCAACCAATCCGTGACAATGAACCAAAGGGCGTTTTCCGCTATCCTTCGCGCTCGGAAATTCGCCGCCAGGCCACTCCTTGTTCACTAGTCAGGGCCAGCCATGCTCGACATGATCTATGTGCTTGAAATGATTGGAATCATCGCGTTTGCCATTTCCGGCATGATCATGGCGCGCTCCAAGAATATGGACCCTGTGGGCGTGTTTACCATCGGATTCATTACCGCCCTCGGCGGCGGCACCCTCCGGGACATGATCATGGACAACCACCCGGTTTACTGGATCAAGCACCAGGAACAGCCCATTCTGATCCTGGGTATGGCGATTGTGTTCAGTTACTGGAATCGGGCCGAGCGGATTCGTGAGTCCAGAATCGTATTCCCTGATGCCATCGGCCTCGGTGTCTTTTCCATACTGGGTGCCCAACTGGCCCTCGATATGGGGCACTCCTGGTTTATCGCCTCGCTTCTCGGGGTGATGACCGGCACCTTTGGTGGCGCACTTCGGGACACTCTGTGCAACGAAGTACCTTACATATTCCGCAAGGACCAGATCTATGCATCCATTTCCTTCGCCGGGTGCTGGCTGTATTTCGTGAGCCAGTGGTTCCTTGGGAACGAAACCCTGTCCCTGACCATTGGGTTGCTGTTTATCACACTCGTGCGCATGCTTGCGGTGCGGTTTGATATCCGGCTGCAGCGGTAGTAGCCACGCTGCTCCTGGCCAGTCTTCTGCTGTCACCGATTGCCAGCATTATCCCGGCCTCCCGGAGGCTGCAGGATTAGGGGCTTCAGGTTTATACTGTGTGCTCGCTTGAAGGGGAATAACCAACAGCAAACAGGAGGCAAGCATGCCGGATTACCAACACCACTGGAAGGACGGCACACCCGTTCACCTGCCCCTAGGCAAGATTGTCTGCATTGGCCGCAATTACGCCGAGCACGCGAAGGAACTGAATAATCCGGTGCCTGATGAACCATTGCTGTTTATCAAACCCGCTACCTCAGCTGTCCACATCACCCGCCCGCTGGACTTTCCCAGAGACAAAGGTGCGGTTCACTTTGAGACCGAGCTGGCCGTACTCATTGGCCGCCCCCTGACCAATGCCACGGCCACTGAGGCCGAAGCCGCCATCCTCGGATACGGTCTGGCACTGGACCTGACGCTGCGGGACCTGCAAGGCAAGCTCAAGGAAAAAGGCCAGCCCTGGGAGCGGGCCAAAGCCTTTGACGGTGCCTGCCCACTTTCGCCCTTCGTGGCCGCCGGGAAGTTTGCCGGTGGCAATATTCACTTCACGCTGGACATCAATGGCAGCCGTCAGCAAACCGGTGACACCCGGGACATGCTCAATCCGGTGGCTCCGCTGATTGCCCACATCAGCAGCCAGTTCACTTTGCTGCCGGGCGATGTCGTGCTGACCGGCACGCCCAGGGGCGTCGGCCCGCTGGACTCCGGCCAGACTCTGTCACTGGAGCTGGAAGATCTGCTGTTCGTGGAGACCAAAGTGGTTTAACGTGCAGGCCCGGCTAAACCCTAATCCGGTCAAAGGCGTACCTCTGTTATGGCAAAGAAACCAGTAACCTCCCGAAGCGGGCGCTTTTTCAAACTCGCGGGCATGACGGCTTCTGTCGCAGGGCAGTATGCAGGCCAGCGCGCGCGTCGACTGTTCCGAACAGAAAATGATGAAGGTGCCCGTAGCGAGAGTTACACCCGGATGGCAGGCCAGATTGCCGACACCCTTGGAGAGCTCAAAGGCGCGGTCATGAAGGTGGGCCAGATTGCCTCCCAGACCCAGGATTTTCTGCCCAGGGAGTTTTCAGACGCACTGGAGAAGTTACAAAGAGAAGCGCCTCCGATGCCGTTTGAGGTGATCGTGGCGCAGATTGAATCAGAGTTGGGAAAACCGGTCCCCGAACTGTTCGAATATCTGCAGGAAACACCCTATGCCGCCGCCTCAATCGGCCAGGTGCACCGGGCGCGGCTGCGGGACGGCACCGATGTCATCGTGAAAGTTCAGTACCCCGGTGTGGACGAGTCCTGCGATTCCGATCTGAAGCAACTGCGCATGGCCCTGAAACTGGGTGGCTTGCTGAAGATGCCCAGGGAATCTGTTGACCGTCTGTTCGCAGAGATTCGTGAGCGGCTCAAAGAGGAACTGGACTATGAGAATGAAGCGAGGAATATAGAACTCTTCCGCAAATTCCACGAGAACCAGCCGTGGATCCTTATTCCAGCTGTGGCGGAAAGCCATTCAACCCGCCGTGTCCTTACAATGGAACTGGTGGAGGGCGACCATGTCAGCAAGGTCACCCGTGAGCGGTACAACCAGGATACCATCAACCTGATCGGCCACCGGATCTTCACCCTGATGGCGGACCAGTTGTTCCGCTTCCAGTGTATCCACGGCGACCCCCATGCCGGCAACTTCGCCTATCGTCCCGACGGAACCATCATCGTGTACGACTTCGGGTGCGTGAAGAAACTGAAACCGGAGATTGTCGAGGCTTACCGCAACGCCCTGGTTGCCGCCCTGAACGAGGATTATGAAGCTCTGGACAACTACCTCATTGACCTCGGCGCCCGGGTCGGCAGCCAACCCGCAGTGGATGGAGCCTACTACGCCATGTGGCGGGATATACTCGTGGTGCCGTTCGAACACGACGAGCCCTATGACTTTGGCGAATCCGAAATTCACAAGCGGGTGGCCGCGAAAACCAGCACTGTTTTCAAATATCTCGATTATTTCAAACCACCGGTAGAGAGTATTTTTATCGACCGTATGATCGCCGGCCACTACTGGATGCTGAAGCGGCTGGGCGTTCAGGCGGCATTCCGCTCGGAACTGGAAAAATACCTTGGGATTCCGGGGCAAGCTGAACCGGGATGAGGCTCCCAAAACACGCTCCTTGCGGCACATCCATGTGACGCTTGGGCTCCGCCAGCAGGCGGTGGGCCTGGTTGGGTTGTGCGGATTCCAGCTGGCACCCGCGCCTGTCAGTACCACGATGTGATCCTGCATCAGTCGAAGATCTTGCCCGGGTTCATAATGCCATTGGGGTCGAAAACCCGCTTGATTCCTTTCAGATAAGCGATTTCCGCCTCACTGCGGGTGTACTTCAGGTAGGGCTTCTTGGTCATGCCAACACCGTGCTCGGCAGAAACACTGCCCTGGTAGCGCTCAACAATCTCAAACACCCACTTGTTCACCTGCTGACACTTCTCGAAGAAGTCCTCCCTGGCCATATCCTCTGGCTTGAGAATATTCAGGTGAAGGTTGCCGTCGCCGATATGGCCAAACCAGATGATCTCGAAATCGGGGTAATGCTCGGTGACCGCCTCGTCAATTTCCTGCAGGAAACCGGGAACCTTGGACACAACAACCGAAATATCGTTCTTGTAGGGGGTGCGGGGCGCAATCGACTCGGAAATCCGCTCCCGCAACTGCCACAGGTTCTGAGCCTGGGTCTCACTCTGGCTGATTACGCCATCCAGCACCCAGCCGTTTTCCACGCATAGCTCGAACAGGCCCATGGCATCGTCCATAACCTGGTCGGAGACCGCTTCAAACTCCAGCAGTGCATAGTAAGGCGCCTCTGTCTCGAACGGCGCCTGCACCTGGCCGTGAGCCAGCACGTGCCCCATGGCCTGATGAGAAAAGAACTCGTAGGCGGTAAGGTCGATCTTCTTCTGGAATGCTTGCAGGACATCCATGGTATTGGCCAGGTCGTTCAGGCCCAGAACCAGTACCGTCAGGTTGTCCGGCTTGCGGGAGAGCTTCATGGTGGCCTCGGTGATAAAGCCCAGGGTACCTTCCGCACCTATGAACAGATGGCGAAGATCATAGCCAGTGTTGTTCTTTTCCAGATCCTTGTTCAGATCCAGGATATCGCCCTTACCGGTCACCACTTTCAGGCCGGCAACCCAGTCCCGGCTCATGCCATAGCGGATCACCTTGATACCACCGGCGTTGGTGGACAGATTACCACCGAGCTGACTGGAACCGGCGGAGGCGAAATCCACCGGGTAATAGAGGCCGTTTTCCTCGGCAGCATTCTGCAACTGCTCAGTCACAACGCCAGCCTGACAACGAACCGTGCGATCACTGGCATTGAATTCCAGGATCCGGTTCATGTTATCGAACGCCACAACCACTTCACCGTTGGCTGCCACCGCACCCGCGCTCAGACCTGTACGGCCGCCGGAGGGCACCAGCGACACCTGGTTCTCATTGGCGAACTTCGCCAGCGCCTGGACCTGTTCAGTGGTCTTGGGCAACACAATCGCCAGGGGCCTGGGTGGATAAATCCGGGTCCAGTCCTTGCCGTAGGTGTCCAGATCCGCCGGGTCGGTCAGTACCTTTCCGGGGGCATCGCCGGAAGCCATCAGGTCTTTGAGGGAAGCAATGATCTGTTCGGAATTCATGGATTCTTCGGTCTCGTCAGGTTTGGGCCGGGGCATCCCGCAACGGGAATCACAGTCCGTTGATTCAGACAAACCGGCGCGCTGTGAAAGTCTGCGTTTATGGTATCATACCGCCCCTGTTCTGTGAGCCAGCCCTGACGATCACTGGCCACGGGTCATTTCACGTGACGAAAGGTTCGGAAGCAAGCCCATGTCAAATACGTCTCTTGAGAAGAGCAAAATCCGGATTCTGCTGCTGGAAGGCGTGCATCAATCTGCCATTGATACCCTGAATGCTGCGGGCTACACCAACATCGAGTATCTGACTCACTCGCTGGCTGAGGAAGACCTGATAGAGAAGATTGCCGATGCGCACTTCATCGGGATTCGCTCTCGTACCCAGCTGACCGAGAAAGTATTTGAAGCCGCCAGGAAACTGGTGGCCGTGGGTTGTTTCTGTATCGGCACCAACCAGGTGGATCTGCAGGCGGCCACCCGTCGGGGCGTCGCGGTATTTAATGCGCCCTTCTCCAACACCCGGAGCGTTGCGGAACTGGTTCTGGCCCAGGCAATCCTGCTGCTGCGGGGCGTGCCTGAGAAGAACGCCAAGGCCCACCGCGGCGAATGGCTGAAGTCCGCGAAGGACAGCTACGAAATCCGCGGCAAAAAGCTGGGCATTATCGGCTACGGCAACATCGGCACCCAGTTCAGCGTTCTGGCCGAAGGCCTGGGCATGGACGTGTACTTCTATGATGTGGTTTCCAAGCTGCCGATCGGCAACGCCACCCAGGTGGGCACCCTTCAGGAGTTACTTAACATCGCCGATGTAGTCAGCCTGCACGTGCCTGAAACCCCGGCCACCAAGTACATGTTCAAGGCCGAGCAGTTCGCCCAGATGAAGCCCGGAAGCATCCTGATGAATGCCTCCCGTGGCACCGTGGTTGACATCGACGCCCTTGCCGATGCCCTGGGTAGCGGCAAGCTGTTGGGTGCGGCCATTGACGTATTCCCGGTTGAGCCGAAGTCCAACAACGAGGAATTTGTTTCTCCGCTGCGGGAATTTGACAACGTGATCCTCACCCCGCATGTAGGCGGCTCTACCATCGAGGCCCAGGAAAACATCGGGCGGGAAGTGGCGGAAAAACTGGCCATGTACAGCGACAACGGCACCTCGGTTTCTTCGGTGAACTTCCCGGAAGTGGCGCTGCCGTCACACCCCAACCAGCACCGTCTGTTGCACATTCACGAGAACGTGCCCGGCGTGATGTCCGAGATCAACCAGGTATTCTCCGAGAACGGCATCAACGTGTGTGGTCAGTACCTGCAAACCAAGGAAGATATTGGCTACGTAGTGATTGACGTGGACAAGGATTATGGTGAGCTGGCGCTTGAGAAGCTGCTTAAGGTGAAGGGAACGATTCGCTGCCGCGTGCTGTTCTGATCAACGGCGTGAATTGAAAAACCGGAGCAATCGCTCCGGTTTTTCTGGTTTTGAGGGCCAGGCTTATTGCATCGGAACCAGCGTCAGCTCAACGCGGCGGTTCTGCTCACGACCGGCAGCCGTATCGTTGGAAGCAACCGGATACCGCTCCCCATAACCGACGGCGCGGGTGCGCTTGGGCGCAATACCCTGATTCAGCAGGAAATCCCTGACGGATGAGGCACGACGCTCACTGAGCAGCTGGTTGTAGCTGTCGGAGCCCGAGCTGTCAGTGTGCCCCTCAATCTGAATGATGGTCTTGTCGTATTCCTTCAGGACCAGAGCCACAGACTCCAGGGTGCCGCTGAACGCGGGCTTGATGCTGGACTCATTCAGATCGAAGGTAATATTACCCGGCATCACCAGCTCGATCTGATCGCCATTTCGTACCACGCGAACACCGGTGCCTTCCAGCTTCCGACGCAGCTCGGCTTCCTGCTTGTCCATGTAATAACCGATACCGCCACCGATGGCCGCTCCGCCGGCTGCGCCGATCAGCGCACCTTTGCCGCGGTCACTCTTGCTGGAGGTTGCGGCGCCAATGGCTGCGCCGCCAATGGCGCCAATAATACTGCCCTTGGTCGCACTCGATGTCTTTTCCCCGCCGGTGTACGGGTCGTAGGTCATACAACCTGCGAGACCGAAAGTTGCCACCGCAAACGCAAGAATCGTCTTCTTCACAGCTTTCTCCTGTGCCTGATCACTTCAGCAGGCCCTTTAGCGGACGCCTGCTCCGAGTTCGTGAATGTATCAATAATGGTATTGAATACCGTTGCCTGCAAACCCTGAGCTTCGTTCACAAGATGATGACGTCCGTCAGGGATTCTCAGTTCCTCTACTGATGAAAATTTATTCCGGATAATGCGCAGATTGTGCTGCCAGTCTACAGTGAGATCCTTTTCACCCTGCACCACCGTCACCGGAAAATCGACTGGCCTGGCGGATTCGATGTGCGGAACCCATCTCCGAAGGGCACTCACCCAGTCCACATGGACGGCGCGGGCCTGGAGCGGATCGTGTTCCCGCAGAAATCGAAGGAACCGGGTGTTGCCGCTGTTCTCGGCAAACACCCGGCGCCAGCGGGTTATAAAGGGTTTTACCAGACTGTGGAGCGTTTTGGCTCCGAGCCAGCCCATAGGCCGTATCAGCGGCGCCAGCAAGACCACTTTGCGGAAATCGGATGAGGCCTGATCGTGCTTGTTGGATAACAGGTAGTCGATCAGGATCGCACCACCGGTGCTCTGCCCGACCGCAAACCACGGCTCACGGACCTTGCCCCTGGCCCGCGCCAAAACGTCTGCCAGAACCCCCTGATACTCCAGAAAGCTGTCAATCGCCGCCGGTGTGCCACTGGACAGGCCATGGCCAGGCTGATCGTAAGCCAGCACATCAAATCCCGCGCCAATGCACCGTTCAATCAACTGGCTGTAGAGCCCGACATGATCGAAGTAACCGTGCAGGATAAACACCGTGCCCCGACCCGGTTTCGCGTCCGGGAGCCGGAAATAGTGCACCATAACCTCGTGACCACCCGCCTTGATATAGCCCTGGTGATAATTTACCTCCGGATGCTCGACCCAGAGATCAAGGCCGTAAAAACGGCAGTAGGCGACCATCTCCTCACGCAGTTCCCGTGAATGAGCGGGATCAAATGGTTCGAGCCTGTCCAGAAGCGAGTGTCTGTCCCAATCCGGTATTTCTATGGTATCTGTTTTCCAGTACACGTAGAGTTAAACGCCTGTCATGGATGAGTTATACGTTTTCGGCTCTCAATCCTAACCTATAGCGGGCCTAACCCATAGCGGGGGAAAGACACAGATGTTGCAGCAGCTTCTCGAGACCACGTTGCGCCAGACCATGAATCGTCTGGTTAAACCGGTGCTCCATCCGGCCATTCCGGTGTCATTTCAGAGAAGAGTTATCCGCCAGGCTTACCGGAGCTCAATACCGCCGCGGGGCACCCGGTTTCAGGGCGCATCCCCTGGCGGCGTGCCGGCAACCCGCACCTCCTTCGGCCAGGGCCTGCGGGGTACGGTTCTCTATCTGCACGGTGGAGGCTATATCATCGGCTCCTCCAGCACCCACCGGGGAATAACCGGGCACCTGGCCAAAACCAGCGGCTGCTCTGTCGTTACGCCGGATTACCGGCTGGCGCCCGAAAATCCCTTCCCCGCCGCTCTGGATGACGCCGAAGCCTGCTGGAATGGCCTGCTTGAAGAGGGTTACAAACCGGAGCAGATCGCCGTCGCCGGCGATTCCGCCGGTGGTGGCCTGTCGATTGCGCTCGCCATGCGCCTGCGCGACAAGGGGCTGCCACTGCCGGCGTCACTGACCGTGTTTTCACCCTGGGTGGACCTGACCCAGGAACAGCTCTATGCGCCGGAATGCGAGCCGGTACTCCAGGCACGCTGGACCAGCAAGGCTGCCAGGCTGTATGCCGGTCAGGAATCCCTGACCAACCCACTTATTTCACCAATTTTTGGTGACCTGAGCGGTCTGCCCCCTTTACTGATTCAGGTAGGCAGCCAGGAAATCCTGCTGAACGATGCCGAACGCCTGGCCGACGCTGCGAACCGGGATAATGTGCAAACCCGGCTCGAGGTCTTCAACAACCTGTGGCATGTGTTCCAGGTGCACAGCGGCCAGCTTGATCGCGCAACCGCTGCCATGGAAACCGCCGGGGAACACATCAGACGTCATCTGGCAGACTGAGCTCGCCCCGGGCAAGCGCCTCTTTCCGTGGCCGGGACCATTGCTTGATATGCCACTCCAGCTTTGAAGCCCGGCTTCGGTCTCCGGCGGCAGAGCTGAACACCAGCTCAAGCGGCCCTTTCCCCCGCAGACTCCGGGCGCCCTTCGGGGCGCCTGCCTGGTGCTCCTGGAAACGTCGGGCCACGTCAGTGGTGATGCCCGTATACAGCGCGCCCCGGGCAGTCCGTACCATGTAAACGAACCAGTTAGCCGCCATGGGCAAGGGCCTCCTCCCGGGCTTTGAGCTTTTTCTGCTGAAGCCAGAGACCTGCCATAATCAGAACAAGCCCGATGTAGGTTGAGGGCAGAATCTGCTCGCCCAGTATGAAATGGATGAAAACCAGGGACAGGAACGGAGAAATGAAGATAAGGTTACTGACTTTTGACGTGTTTTCCGCCTTTTTCATGGCGTAGGACCATAGAACAAAGGCAACGCCCATCTCGAATACACCGACATAGACCGCCGCCACAAGCGACGTACCAGAGGTAACATAAACAAAAGACAAGCCTTCGGCCCACCAGCAGATCAGAAAAATGACCGGCAGCCCGAACAAAAAGTTCAGAAACAGCCCAACCACCGGATCACGGGTATCCCGCGTGGCAATAATCCAGTAGGACGCCCAGATCACGGTACTGCCCAGGGCAAGAGACACCCCGACAGGATCGGAAAAGCCCAGGGTTGAGATGGCGCCACGGGTTGCGATTACCACCACTCCGGCGTAACAGACAAGGCCCGCCAGAATATCCAGCTTGCGCAGCCGCTGGCCCAGGAAGGGAACGGACAGATAGGCCAGCACCAGTGCCCAGGTATAGTTCAGCGGTTGCGCTTCCTGAGCGGGCAGGCGATCAAAGGCTCCGAACAGCACCAGGTAGTAAAGGCAGGGATTGATCAGGCCCATACCAAAGGACTGGGCGTACTGCTTCCGGCTCAGGGAAAACGCCAGATGCCAACGGCCCTGGAGCATCAGGATTAACGCCATCACCAAAACCGACGCACTACTCGCAACCAGCAGCATCTGGAGGGGTGCCATCTCCCGCAGGGAAAGCTTGAACGCCGTTGCTACCGTTGACCACAACAGTACCGTGCCAAGGCCATACAGCATGGCCTGTTTCTGGTTCGTCATTCCCCGCCTCCGGCCGGCAACTGAAGCTCCATCGAGTCACTCCCATAGTCCCTGAATCGTTTTGGGCGACAGTGTAATCCAATCGCACCCTGTTACCCACGACCGCGGGTGTTCTTGTGTTACCTTGTATATCGATATCAAACAAGGACCGAGAGAACTGGAGTTCCCGTTATGCACACGTTCCGTTTCAGGTTTTGGCCACTGTGCGCCGCCTTGGTATTGGCGTTGGCCGGATGCTCGGACAACCAGAATGCCGGCAACGGGGACAGCACGGCCGGAACCCCAGAGCCGCCCGAGTATCCCGTCACCTGGCGGTTTGCCCTGGAAGAGATTGAGGGCAGTGTTCAGCATGCCTACGCCGAGGCCCTGAAAGAGCGCATTGAGGAGCGTTCCGACGGCAGGATTCTGATAGACATTTGCCCTTACGGCTCCCTCGGAACCTCGACCCAGCTCACCGAACTGGTCCGCAACGGTTCGGTAAACCTCGCTTTCGCCTCACCCGGGCACCTGGCCGACAAGGTGCCGGAAGCGGGCATCTTCACCCTGCACTTTATTCTGCCCGAAGACTCCCAAATCACCCGGCAACTGCTGGCAAGCCCGGAACTGACCGGTCTGTTTGAGCAGCCCTACGCGCGCCAGAACATGAAATTGCTGGGCTTCGTTCCGGAAGGCTGGATGGCCTGGACGGCGGATAAGGCTCTGCGCACCCCGGAAGATTTCCAGGGACTCCGGATCCGAACCATGACCTCCAATATGGCCGAAGAAGCCTATCGCGCTTACGGTGCCGAACCCAGCCAGATTCCCTATTCGCAGGTATACAGTGATCTCCAGCTCCGGAAGATTGATGGCCAGAGCAATCCCGTTTTTGCGATTGAGGAAATGGATTTCCATGAAGTCCAGAGTACGCTGACCCTTGCACGGCCCGCACAGTTTGTCTCGTCGGTTATCTCAAATCTGGAGTGGTACGACTCATTACCGGAAAACCAGAAACAATGGCTGGACAACGCCCTGAAAGATGTCGCGGAAATTGCCTGGAAAACCCAGGAAGAGCTCAATCAGACACGGCTTGAGAAAATGCTGGAAGAGGGTCAACTGAGCGTTGTTCGGCTCACCGATGCGGAACGGAAGGCTTTTCGTGAGGCGAGCAGGCCGGTGCGGGACATTTATCTGGAACGCACCGGAGAAAGTGGGCAGAAAATCCTGGAAAAGCTGCTTCAGCTGATTGAGGAGTTCGAAGCCGGAAGCCGCGAATCAGCGGTTTCCGGCAACGGGGGCTGAAACAAAACTGACTCCCTCGGCAGCCAGTGCACTTGCCCCCCGGGCCGTCAATTCGGAGATAAAGCGAAACTGGTCCTTCAGCTCAACCGGATAAGCCTTCAGGCGGTAACACATCCCCCAGGGATTATTGGAAACCACAACCACCACTGGCCGAAACGTCCGTGTGTGGGGGCACGTGTAGGCCACATCCCGCAGCAGGCCCAGAACCCTGCTTACATCATGGTGGGGCTCAAGATTGAATTCCGCCACACACATCAGGTTATCCGTGCCATCGTTGGAATTTGCGATCAGTGACGCCCAAAGCTTGCCATGGGGAATCACAACCACAGTGTCATCCGGTGTCACAAGTTCGGCAGCACGGGCACCGATCGAACGCACTTCCCCGTATTTGCCGTCCACTTCTATCCAGTCCCCCGGGCGGTAAGGCATCTCATACAGAGTCACGATGCCAGCAATCAGGCTGTTGGCGTAATCCTTGAAAGCAAAGCCAAGGGCCAGGCCCAGCGCACCAAAGATGGCCACCATATTCTCGAAAGAGGGTTCCACCAGGATCGGAACCACCACAATGATGGTCCCCACAATGATGATCAGCCGCAGCAGCGGAACGGATGCCAGGATGTAGAACCGGGGTTTGCCGCCCAGCTTTCCTGCGATTTTCGGAAGTAGCTTCTGAATGGCGATGGTCAGCGCTGTTGCGGCAAGCACCACGACCAGTGCCTCCAGCAATGCCTTGTAGGTAATCGCCGAAAACGCTTCCTGGATACCAAGATCACCCATGATTCATCTCCTAGAACATGTCTACCGGGAAGCCCCAGCTTTGCAGGTGTCGCCGGATAGACGGATATCCAGGTGCAGTGACTTTCCAGCAATCGCTGGATTCCACTTGTTCAATCAGCTCTGAGCGGGCCAGCCGGGACAGCACGAAACCCAGTTGAGGCTCCTGGACACCTGTCACCAGCTCGATGAACGATGTATTCAGCCCCTCATGCAGGAGCAAGGCATGTAAAACAAGACCAATACTGTCTCCCTGGATCTGTGGAACAGCCGGAAGACTCAACTGGTCAAACGGAACGACCCAACAGCGGGCACAGCTTGCGTCTTTAACAGGTTCTTCCGCCAGATTCTCCATTGCCGGGTTGTCTTCGGGGCGCGCTCTGAGTGACCACCGCCAGATTGCGAGCGCAACCCCCGGATTGCCCCGGGCAACAGACGCCAGATCCCTGAGAAATCCACTGTGTTTGTGTTTTTTGCCCTGCACTGGATTCGCCGTTGGCAACACATAGTAGCCATCATCAGCCATCCGCGCGATCACTGCCTGTCCGCCAGTGCCTGAAGCAAGGCATTCAAACCAGTCTCCGAGCATTGTGGCCGTCATCGGTGCCGGAGTCAGCGGTGCCAGGTGGGTGTCTCCAAAGTAGGATGACCAGAACTGCCAGCACCAGCTGGAACAGCCAATGAGACCAGGGGCGAGCCCGCCAGCAGCCACTCGCCGAAGCAATTCACGAATCAACGCCAGGCCAGACAGATGGCGAAGCCAGAAATCGGCCAATTCCGGAATGACCCAAGGCCGGGAAAGATCCTGTCTATCCCACCAATCCCTGGCGCCCTGATCGTCGAGCAATAGATTCTCGGGAGACGCTATCAGAGACCATTGATCTGTCCCACTGCTCCTCCCCGCCTGAAGCTCCGGGAAATATTCAAGTGCAGACCGCACCCCCGAAAATGGAGGCGCCACAAGAAAGGTCACGTCGCGGCTGGACCGCGCAACCGACCGACTGGCTTCCAGAGCACTCCAAAGCGCATCTGCCAGCTTCGGGAAATCCGGCTGTGGAGCCAGGCCCTGAAGCTCGGACTGGGCTAATTCAGGCAGGTTATCAAGGCTTTCAAAGGTTTCGTCTTCCTGCACAACACCTGCACGGATCTGCGCCAGGATGTGGAGAAGGGCATCCTTCAGTGACCGCCTGGCGGAGGTTTCGGGTGTTTTCCATTCGTCTACAGGGATGAGGCCACCCTGCAGACAGGTGCTTTCAATCTTCTGAACCGTCTTTTCTGTCAATCAGATCGCTCCTCCGAACCGTCAACCGGCCGGGCTATTCAGACACCAGCCACTCGACTCCATGAGACAGATTCAGGGCATCGGGACCGGCAATATCATTCATCATCGCCGACAACCGGGTATCAAATCCCCAGGGCGGATTAATCACCAGAAGCCCAGAGCCTGTCATGCCCCGCTCCGGTGGCGTTCGCAGATGCACCTCACTGCACAGCACCTTACGGACAGCGGTGGCCCTGACAGCGTCTTTCAACTGCTCGTGAAGACCACTGGTCAGTACCGGATACCAGACAAGATAGACCCCATGCCGGCACTTTTGCCACGCTTTCCCCATAGTTTCGGCAACATCCCGGTAATCGGACTTGATTTCGTAGGATGGATCAACCAGTGCCAGCAGGCGAGGCTGCTTCGGGGGCAACTGCCTGAGAAGGCCTGCCAGGCCATCCTGCCTCAGCACGCGGACCCGGCCAGCAGACGCCCAGTCCGCCAGCTGTTCACCTTCAGAGGGATGGAGCTCAAACAGGGTCAGGTCATCTCCGGCCCGGAGAAAATGCCGGAACCAGGCAGGTGACCCCGGGTAAACCGCCAACTCTCCGCGCCCGGCATTGAACTGTGCCAAAACGTCCAGCACCGGCCGCCAGTCCCCTGATCGCAACTGCTCCCGGGCCTTCCAGAGTTTCTGGACACCACTGTCCGCTTCGCCCGTTTTCCGGGCTCTTTCACTGCGCAAGTCATAGATGGCACTGCCGGCATGGGTATCAAAGCCGGCAATGCCGGATTTCTTGGCCTGCATCATTGCCAGGGCCAGAGTCAGCGCCGCATGTTTCTGGACATCGGCAAAGTTTCCGGCGTGGAAGGCGTGTAGATAGCTGAGCATAGTGCTTCCTGAATGGTCAGATCGCGCCTGTCAAGCCGCAGGATTGCCTGCAGCCGGCCCTTTCAGACAGGCGCCCTGCCATCATTCAGTGCCAGGGCCCCTTTGACGATCCGGTAGATAATCCAGATCGAAACGCCGAGGAGAATAAACCAGCCGATAATCAGCGGCGTGGTGACAACGCCGATCACCGTCCACAGCAGGCCAATCCAGAAGGTGCGGATCTGCCAGCGGAAATGGTGTTCTACCCAGGTGTTGCGCACATCATCCAGTTTGACATAGTTGATGATCACACCCACCAGACCCGTGATGCCCCCCAGGAAAAACGACAGCGCCTGAAGTATGTAAACCACAACGGCCAGGTTACGGGCCGGGTCTGACCTGCGGGAGGCGGGATCCGGATCGGCGGGGATAAATTCCGACTCAGTCAAGGCAAGGCTCCTGTTGAACGGTTATCCGGAGTCTATCACAGCATCCCGGGCCGGAAACGCCAGGCCGGTCAGTGATTGTCCGGACGGTAACCAAGACGGAAGCCACCCCAGTGCTTACCATTCACGTAGATAGGCACGGACAGATCGTGCATGATCTCGCCAGTGTCCCGCCGGTAGGTTTGCAGCAGCATGTTCTCGGTGTGCGTACCACAACGGATGCCGGTCCGGTCATTGAACAGTCGCTTGCTCCGGCTCCTGACCAGGTCCACCTTCGGATCCCCGGTCGGCGCGTGGGCAAAATCCCGATTGTGGGTGGGCACATAACCATCCGGCGCAGCAGCAATGGCGAAAACTATCGCCCCATGCGCATTCTTGACCTGCTCCTGAACCGCAGGCAGGTATTGATCGGTGAATTTGTCAAAGCTACTGGAATACTTGGGCGGATGGGTGTTCGGGATGGGTGTTCGTTTGTTGTCGAACAGCGCGCTCTCTGACAACTTGCCGTCACGAATGGCCTGCTCGAACAGCTGGCCAATCTGGTCGGCACCGGCCCTGGCCTGATCGTAGAACGGACGGTGATAACTGGCCTCGCTGTTCAGTGCGAAGGAGGCATTGGCTTTTTCCGCCAGCTCCATCAATGTGGCGGCCTGCTCTGCCAGAGATGCCACGCTGGAATCGCTCTCGGAAATCTGGTCCCGTACCGTTTCAATGGCCGAGAACACCTGCGCCAGACTCTGCTCGTTGTTCTGGTCAATTTCAGCAATCCGGGCAACCTGCTGCTGAACCCGGTCAGACTGGTCCCGGATCTGCTCCAGACGCTCGCCCACGCTCTCCACGGAGGTCAGCCCCGCCTCAACACTGCGGGCAAGGTCTTCAATCCGGGACACAATCAGCGTGGTATCCGAACGGATTTCCTCGAGGGTTTCCGCCACTTCACCGGTCGCCTGGGCCGTGCGACCCGCCAGCTGACGCACCTCATCCGCCACCACGGCAAATCCGCGGCCCTGATCACCCGCACGGGCGGCCTCAATGGCCGCATTGAGTGCAAGCAGATTGGTTTGCTCGGCAATACCCTGAATGGTGGCGGTCACGCCCTGGATCTTGTTGGATTTCTCGTTCAGCTCCTGGATCAGCCGGAGATTCTCACCGGACTGCTGGTGTACCGCGCGCACACTGTCAATGGCCGAGATCAGCGCTTCGCGCCCCTCGATACTGACCTGCTTGTTCTGGAGAGCCATGGTGGCGGCATCGGTCGCCTGCTCGGAGGACTCCCGGACGGTCTCGGTAATCTGGCCCGCGTAATCGGCCATCTGGGCGGTTTCTTCCACCTGACGGTCCAGCCGGATCTTGAGCTGGTCTGCGGCGAAGGAGACCTGGGCGGCGGAAATAGCGTTCCTGTCCGCGCTTCCGGAGAGGGTTTCCACCAGAGCCCGCCCGGCTTTCGCATCGGAAAGCAACTGCCGACACTGGGCCCGGAGCGGATGATCTTCTGCCAGGGTGCCATCGTTCAGGGCCTTGAGCCCGCGTTCGGTCGGCTCCAGCACCCGGACGATCAGAAAGCCGCCAGCGGCCACAAGGCCAACCACCAGCCCAACCAGTGTTGATGCTGGTTCAAGACCTAGCAAAGGCGCCACCACTGCACTGATGATCGCAAGAACAACGGCAACCGCCACCCCCCATAGTATTGAAGCCCGATCCAGTAACCCCATAGAAACCTCTTCTTTATCGTTGCTTCTGCCAACATTTTGTTATTTAAGGCCATCGTGGAGACTAAAGAATTGATGTGAGTTAATAACTCATACTTTAGTGTATTCAACTGGCTTATCGGCAGGAAAAGGGGTTTCTGAAACAAAAAACCGCAAACCCGACTCACTCTGTTACCAAGTGGGCCGGGCTTGCGGTGTTTAGCGCGTTTTTAGCTATTAATCCCGGGGTTTATCGCACAGCCAGGTTGGCAGCCCCGCTGATATCCGAGGCATAATCCATTATGTGATAGATCATGTTCTGCTCGTTGGTGCCCGTTACCAGATGGGCACCCGGCCCCCTGGCATAAATGCCCACATCCTCACCGGCATGTGTCTCGCTGCCCAGTGGCACCAATGACTCCTGGTGGAAGCCCGGCGTGGTGGTGTCCACGTTGGTCAGGTCCTTTCGGCCGGCGTTGATGGGGTCGCCATAGGTACGGTCCGCATCGGTCTCGCTTCCATAGTCGCGCATGCCGAGGCCATTGGCATACCCCAGGGTGGTGTATGGCAGATCATCCGACGCCAGTTCAGGCTGCTCCGCCCCAATGCTCACCACCTTACCGAGAATGGGGTTGCCGCGCTTGGGATAACCGGCCATCGTGAACACATGGCTGTGATCAGCGGTGACAATAATCAGGGTATCCTCCGGGTTGGTTTGATCCGCGGCCACTTTTACGGCTTCGGCCAGTTCAATGGTATCGGTTAAGGCGCCATTGGCACTGCCGGCGTGGTGGGCGTGGTCAACGCGGCCCGCTTCGACGGTCAGGAAAAACCCGTCCGGATCGTTATCCAGAATGTCGATGGCCTTGGCAGTCATCTCACTCAGTGACGGCTCACCGGCAACATC
>TARA_R110002095_G_scaffold216429_1_pt1 | contig 150472 bp, 96 predicted proteins | sample TARA_R110002095 | Tara Oceans TARA_R110002095 (sample SAMEA4397255) | marine metagenome | biome: Polar Biome; feature: [SRF] surface water layer (ENVO:00010504); material: water (ENVO:00002006), including particulate matter (ENVO:01000060) such as... | depth 5 m | reverse complement strand
AAACAACCAAGCCCTCTGAAACTAACGTTTCAGGGGGCTTTTTTTGTCGAGTGAGTCAGCTGGCGATGTGCATGGTAGTTATGGCATTGCAAGCAGCTTTGGGTTGCGGTTGCCTTGTTATGGCAGGTAACGCAAGTTTTCTGGCTGATAGGCTGGAAGCCACTGGTGCAGGTCTGCTGGCTATTCTGATTGATCTGCCAGAATAGGTTTGATTGATCGCGAATGAAATAATCACTCTGCAATATGGTGGCACTGTCTGTTCCTGATTGATCAAAGACATGACAACTTTCACATTTCTGTAATTGTCCTGTTGATAAATGAGGTGCATGCGAGAATGGAGTGAATTGCTCTTTTTCTGCCCGCTGTGTTGGCAAAGGCTTCCAATTGATGTGAGAGAGTCCACTGACAGAATCTTTGTCGACGGAATGACACATCAGACAGCGTCCAGAAGCAAGTGCTCCGTGTGAATCTTCCGTACCAGAAGCAGTCGGGTTTGAGAAAATCCGCCACATACTGTCGCTGTCTAAACGCGGACGTTTCTCCAGCACGGCCTGATCCAGCCAACCTTTAATCAGAGGATCGGCGTGGCCAATGGGACGGTAACGAACAGTAAAATCAGAATTGGAGACAGACCAACCACTATTGGCATTGCGCGCAACAGTAAATGTTGCCGATGCGACATTCTGCTGAGCTGGGGCTGGTATTACTTTTTTCTTTGTGTGATCTTGCATTTCGGCGTGATCTTGCATTTCGGTCGCCAGATTTGGAAACCAGAGCTGCTGCGCTTGTGATAATGTTGGAACAATGGACGGCTTGAGATGCAGATACAGCGAACTGTTTTTTCCCAGACGCTGGGTTAATGCCGATTCGCCTCGTGTCGAAATATCATAGAGCAGACTTTTAACAGCCCAGGCAATTTCTGTGACTGCAGCAGCTTGCGTGGAGTCAAGATTGTTTAGTTTACGGTAATCAAGCTCCCCCAGTTGCTTGATGGCATTTTGGTAGCCGGGGTCATTTTCCAATAACAGTTCCATTAAACGAGGTAACTTGGCTGTCGCAAAAACTCCCTCTGTATTGGGCCATTCTCCTTGAGATTTCATTAACCGGGGAGCTATGACAGGCAGTGCAAAGAACGGAACTCCTGGAAATTCAACGTCTTCAATTTGTGGTTCATGACAACTGGCACAGGTCGTTTCAAAGCTGCCTGTCAACATGAGGCGGCCAGAGGCATCAGGCGTGTGGCAGGAATTGCAGGATTCGGGTTTGAGCCCATCGGGCATCGTCCGTTTGAACTCCTCGTTTTTGAAATAACGATTCAAGTGCGTGTTATGATCGAAATAGATCCGCGAACGACGCTGATAAGGATAGTCTCCCAGAGCGGGATGGCCGCGCTGAAAGCTTGTAAACTGGCTGACGTGACAGGACTGACATTGCAAGTCTGTCAAATGAGTGAGATTAGCCTTTCGTCCATGGTGCTCCTGGTGACAAGTGGAACAGGCAAGCTTGTCGTTCGTCGTGGGATGACCTGCCAGTGAAGCCAGTTGTAGTGCAATGGGTGTCGCCCTAGAGTCCTTTGTTGTTTGAATTTGATTGGTTATTTCACGTAATCGTTCAACAGAAACACTGTGAGCGAAAAGGGCTTCTGCGCCCAGTTCGGTGTGGCATTTTAAGCAACGCGCTGAATCTTTGAGTGTGGTATCACCATTCAAAGCAAGATGAATCCAGGTATCAAGTCCTCCCTCGGCTGCGGTATGACAGGCACTACAGTTTGATTCAATTGTCGCGTGCGCATCAGTCACTTCCCCCGGTGAAAGGAGAGACGAAGGCGAGTCACCACTGAAGACGATGAGACAAAGTGAAGCGGCAATAAATGCAGCAATCCCTCCCAGAAACCGCCTCTTGGCTAAGAGACTGCGACGGGGCTGACAACTGGTATCAGGCTGGCAACAGGTTCCATCGGCGGATGGGCCTGCTTTACACTTTCCCTCATTCAATACGGAACGGGTACACAGATATTTGCCCCCCTTCTCTTCAGGCTCGCATTGGCTTTGAACCTGACATTCCCCCTTGTTGCTCGGACCGGGCCGACAAGGCAAACCTTTTTCGCACATACGACCACAAACCCAGGTATTTGCAGGGCGTTCGTAATTACTTTTCTTCCAGTCGAAAGGTTGCAACGGTTCAGTCATCCGCTGGTACTCGCAAACGCACAGGCAGCAAGCGCGTGATAGAAGGCAAAAATGATCAGGGAATATGTTAAGGGCACATGCACGAAGAGCCACATCTTGATAATAGCCTGAAATATATATTGATAATCGAGATCGTCTTTCAACTGAATCTGTTCTGCAATCTGCTGTAGCGTTACCTGTTCCTGTTCATTGAGAAACGGTTGCAGCGCAGAAATTTTCTGTTTCAGTTGATGTAGATGCCGTTCCGAATGCAGGATATGACTTATCTGGTGACGAGGACCTTCAAAATAACTCTGTAAGTGTTTGTGATAGAAATCAGGCAATGCGGTCCCCTGGTCTGACTCAGTGTTATTAAACACCAGTACCTTAACACGATCATGAATTTTGCGTCTGTGCACGGGAATTCGTTCAAAGAGAACTTCTTCTCCCCGAGAGAGGAGTCGATAGGGAATCGTGCGTGACAGGAACAAGCCGACAACGCCACTTAAAAACACGGTGTAATACGTCAGAAAGAGAATAAATTCCAACAGGCCATTCGGGATCTGCAGTTTACTATGTATCGCAAACACAACAAATGACAGAAAACCGATAAAGATATGAAAACGAAGCCAGGCAGAACTGCTTCCCAGAGGTAGAAAGTTAATTTTTTTTCGCAACTGGTAACTGGCCAGGAAAAGAATGCAGAGCAGCAAAATCGTTCCACTGGCGAATGATGTCTTCGCGAGGGTAATCGAAAACAAATAGCAGCCCGCGAGAATCATCAGCGAAATCACTGCGAATGCTAAAAAAGGGATTCTTTGTTGCACCCAAAAGTGTTTCATCGTGAGAACACCTCTCCCACTTGTGCCGCATCCTGCATGTCCACGCGGAAGAGTGCGTCATGTGGACAAGCGCGTTCGCAGGCCGGACCCCCTTTCTGGTCGATGCACAAATCGCACTTTGTGGCTTGAGTCAGCGGGGACCGGGTTTGGGAATCGACGATAATATTTCCTTTTGAATCTCGAATATCAACCATCCGAATCGCATCAAAGGGACAGTTGCTGGCACACTGGGCACAACCGATGCAGGTTTGTTCGTTGATGATGATATCACCTTGAGCGAAATCCCGAAAGATAGCTCCTGTGGGGCACTCGATCATGCAAATCGGATCCACACAATGCAAGCAGGAATTAGGGATCATAAATTGATTGAGAATGGGCCCATGGCGAATGAATCGCGGGTTATTATCATGGGCGGTTGAGCACGCACGGACACAATCATCACAGCGTGTACAACGTTCAAGGTCAATCACCATCAGCGATGTACCCTGCACAAAATTGTGATCAACCAGCTGACTGAGCAGTGTGTCATCGTTGATCTTAATAGCGTGATTGTCTGCTGCAGGAATGCGAATCGGAGCTTCATGTAAATCTTCTGATCCGGTCGATCCATTCTGCTTGAGTAGTTCCTCAACAAGCGGTGTTGGTACGAGCACCGCATTCAAATGACCGATCGCACTGAGCTGAGCGTTGCAAGCGACGGGTGTCAACGATTGTACTTCTGCACGAATTTCATCCAGACCGAATATTTGCCCTGGAGATAAGTAGCCAACCGTACGTCGACCATTATAATGCCGCTGGCTGACGCGGGCCAACCCGCTTCGAATCATCACGATTCCACTGGGAAAATCTCCTTCACGGATAATGACTGGCTCCCCAGCATCTGTCGTATGGTTCTTAGCTTCGAGTAACTCCTTAAACGGTTTGGGAGAGTCGTAGTTTCCGAAAGTATGAAACTCAACCTGTTCCATAATTCTTTTCAGCAATTCAGGCTGACAGTCATGAAACAGAGGATCTGTACGAAGAAATGCATCCAGAGCCCGTTCCCGGAAGACGTCTTCAATATACTGTTTCAGTTTCCCGTTCTGATCATAGCGAAGAATATCACGTATTCCCTGCCAGCGAATTTCGAGGAGTTGAGAGACTCCTTCTGAGAATACCGTTGATACGCGGCTGGTTCGCCCCAAGGCAGCGAGTTCTCCAAACCAATGGCCTGTTTCAAGTCGTGCCGTGTGATATTTATCGAGTACGGCAGAAACTTCCTGGAGATAAATTCGTGTTCCATTGTGAGTATGACGTGTATGTAACGTAGACTTACTGGAACTAGAAGCAATCTTACGGACTTCCGGGACTCTGTTATTTCGCCAGAGTTGAGCGAAAGCTTCCCAGACTGTTTTTACCTTACTAATGTGTCGCCCAAGTATTTCATCAGGCAAGGACTCTTTTCCTCTTTCCAATCCGACGCGAACATTGCCCGATAATATAAAAAAGGCAGAGTTCCCCCAGTCCCCTCGACGAACGATGATATCACCATCATCAAACCCCACAATCCGAGCATCGTTCTTGATGATGTCATGCAGTGGGAGGGATCGTTTAAATCCTGCAGGGTCGATCTGTGCGAAAGGCGGATTTTCCAGAATTGCTTCAACGTCTGCATCGGTCATCTCCTCCTCACTCCCCAGTTCGAGCGAGAAAGGTTTATCCCAGCGACGCGGACGTGAAATGGATGGTTCTGACATCGGAGTACAACTTGTTGCTTGCGTGGAACTGGTTGAAACTTCTTATTTTTTCAGAAACTTATCCTGGTACTGTTGTGAATAATGCGGTGGATATCGCTTGATTATCGAATCGAGCCTGGAAAAATCAGCACCGTCATATTTTTTGGCAAACAGTTTTGCCTGTTCTGCGACTTCATCGGCTGCCTTTGTGTAAGTCTCTTTATCGGTTGGCAGCGGTGCGAAGAGTGTTCCGAACATCGGTGTGATGAGATTGATCACTGCTTGAACTTCCGGCGTGGGGGCAGCCGCATTGATCTGAGACAGTTTACCATTTGCCGCTGCGATAATGCCACTTAGTTGAGGAATCACAGCAGGGTTTGTTGCCTGGGCGCGCGATCGCAGTGCGGTTTCTAATTGAACCAGAGTGCCGACAACAAACTTGACTCGGTTACGATTTTCTGCGGTTCCCCCAGTCCGCTCCATCCACAATGAAGGGGCAGCGGCATTTTTGGTTTTGTCAACAAGGAAATTGTGTTTCACTTCTCCACCAGTCCAGGAGACATAATCGAAGGCACTCGCTGCCTTATGTCCCGCGGCGATCAGTTTTTCATTTCCGACGATATGACATTTAAAACAGGCTTTAGACTGACCATAGATATTTGAAGAGCGTTTCATGCCGGCCTGGTCACAGTATTTGAGCCGTTCCGCACGGTGCTCCGGAGTTTCTTCCGAACGGGGAATCGGCATACTGGCATGATAAGACTGATGACGATTGAGCCAGCCATCCTCGCCTCCTGCGGCGCCATGACACTTCTCACACGAAACACCAGAAATAACTTTCACCTGACCGTCTCGGACTGCCTTGGTACCATGACAATCCGCACACATGGAATCACCCAATAAATCGGCGCTCGTCAGTCCCATTGCTGTTGCATACTTCTTTGTGTTTCCTTCAAATTTATAGAGTCGAGCATCGGGAGATTGAAAGTGTACTGTTTTCATCCAGGCTGCGACTTCAGAAGGATGACACTTCTTACAGTCTGCTGCTGTCACCCCCATCGTTTTTTTCGTTTGTTCTGCTTTAGTCTCCGCATCGGTCGACACAAATGATATTGTAGAATCCGCAGGTTCGGTTGCATACATCTTCTCGGAATAGATTGAAACAACGGCTTGCAAGACCAGGCAAACCATCATCAGCGTGAACAGGCAATTAGCTGGTTTGAGAGAGCGAAATCTGCGATCGGCGAGATTCATTCTGCGAAACTTTCTTTGCATGTGAATTAGAGATGGGATAGAGTAATTTTAAGGATTGTAATGGTCGTATTCTAACCAGAGAACTCTTAATTTCAGAGCTTAGAGTATGATGCGAAAACAAAACGACTGTTATTATTTAACGAGTATACTACTTGTATTACTACGAGATTTTATTGACTAGTTTGAAGATTTTCTGACTAATTGGACGAAGAGCGGTTACCGCCCATCAGAATATCCGTTTTAAAGGTAGGGCCCTGTGATCTTTATTAATTCAAGCATGTCCGAACCTTCATTGTCAAAACTATGCAAAGCACATCTTCCAAGAGACAGACGAGTAACAGGACCTACCCAATGATACATCTCATTGCAAAAGGGCCAAGGCCGGGCGAAAAAATTGAATGGCATATTCCTGAATCGCAAAAAATGTTGTTAGGTCGGAGCGCTGAAAACGATTGCGCCATCCCTTGGGATTCTACCATCTCACGTATGCACGCTGAATTCCAACGTAATGAAGATCAGCTGAATATCCGGTGTTTTCCCAGTGTACTGAACCAAATCAAGTTTGACGAGCAATTTCATAGTGAACTGACCGTAACCGTGGGAGATGCGTTTCAAATTGGTGAGACTCAGTTTCAATCGATTGAACGGACATCTCAATCTGGAGTTCTGGAAATCCTGGATGACCTGGATACTGATTCCGGGATCTTAACAGAAGCCAGTCTGCGGGTTACGGATCTGAGAATTGAAACCGTTTCCAAAACAGTCCCCAGTTTATGGCTTTGTAAAGACGAAGAAAATCTGGCAAAACAGGCCGCCTTGCTGCTCAAAGATGTGATGCCGCATGCAGACGTGGTGGCTGTGATCCAAAGTGATGGTCCCCAAAAGTGGAATGTTGCGCATTGGGAGCAACCCGTTCCCGGTTTCCGACGTGTTTCGATTGTCAGATCTCTGGTGCGTGACACCCTGAGGAAAGGCGAGACAGCCATCGAAGTTGAGAGTAGTCGGAAAGGAACGCCGCTCGCCAATGGCCGCTGGGCATTCTGCACTCCAGTCAAAACAGAGGGAAACCAGAATTGGTGTCTTTATATCTGTGGCCGCTTTGGTGAAGAGTCACCATCACAGGCATATTTATCAACAAACGATTTGCAGGACGATTTGAACCTGGTTGAATTACTGGCGCATATGCTGTCTGCCATCCGACGTGTACGAAAGCTGGAAAACCGATTTTCCGGAATCGAACAGTTTTTCTCTCCCGCGATTATCAAAGTGGTTTCAGAGGACAACGCAAAGCATACTCTGGAACCCACGGAAACAGAAACCGCTGTTTTATTTTGCGACCTGAGACGATTCTCGCATATGACGGAACAGGCAGGAAAAAACCTGCAACAATTTCTGGACCGTCTGAAGAACGCTCTGGGAGTCATGACTCAAAGCATCAGTAGTCAAAATGGTGTGATTGCTGACTTTCAGGGGGATAGTGCGCTTGGCTTCTGGGGATGGCCTTTGCCACTTACGAAAGGTGCACTTCCTGCCTGCCGGGCCGCACTACGAATTCAACAGATGTTCAAGATTTCGAACAGTACTGACTTCAATGAATTGAGTGGCTTCGAAGTCGGAATCGGCATCACACGCGGAAATGCCATTGCTGGGAAAATCGGCACGAAAGAACAGGCTAAGGTGGGCGTTTTTGGTCCCGTGGTTAATCTGGCCTCGCGCCTGGAGGGAATGACAAAGCAAATTGGGGTACCGATTCTGATTGATGAAGCGACCGCCTCTGATGTTCGCAGTCTGCTCCCCGAATCAGAAGGACGCTGTCGCCATATTGGTATATTTCGCCCGGCTGGTTTCGAAGCCCCCCTTTCGGTCTACGAATTATTACCCACTGAAGGCAAGAGTTCGATTTCGAATCAGAATATCAAAGACTTTGAAGCAGCCGTAAATGCGTTTATTGACGGCGATTGGGACAGCGCGCTTGATCTGTTAGGCCATTTGCCCGCGAAAGATCGTGCGAGAGATTTCTTGCTGCTTCAGATTGCCAGCTATAACTACGAAGCCCCCTTCAACTGGGACGGTGTAATCGCGCTTAAGAAATAAGTCTCCGTTCCTCCCACCTCAATCTACTGTCCGAAATGTCGTGCTGCTCATTTTTAATACTGAAGCAGCAAGAAGAAATCATCCAGTGAGAAGCCAAGGCAGCGCGCAAGTAACTCAAAGAATACATGTTTATACGAATATGTATTTTCCCCTCATTCTTGCCAGTTATTCAGTTAAAGATTCAACAGTGATTCCGATTATACCGATTATGAGCATTAGGCCTGCAACAGGAAAGCTGCGCATTGACCATTTTTAATTGTAATATTTTGCTTATTCTACGCATTGTAGATCGGGAGTATAGGAATGGAGTCCTCTCCTCGCAGGAATCGAATCAAGGCCCGGCGGTATCTGGCGTTTGGAATCGTGGTTTTGAGTATTCTTCTGCCCAACATCTATTTCCAGTACGCACGAGCCGAGAATAAAGGTCTGATCAGGCAATCCAATGCGCAAACCTCATTCCGAACTGTGAGTAGTACCAACACGGAAGCCGTCACCAAGCTTGACCAAATCATGCAATCTGCTGTTGATGAGGCTCATGCCAAGTGCTATGTAGATAACCCATTTCCTTCCGCCGCCAAATGTGGCAAATGTCATCCGCAGCATTATCGCGAATGGTCGGTATCACCGCATGCTTACGCACAGTTAAGCCCTGTGTTTAATGCGATGTCGAATAAACTAATCAAATTAAATAATGGCACGCTGGGTGATTTTTGCATTCGCTGCCATACCCCCGTCGGCATGGCTTTATCCGAGCCGATCAATATGAGCAATCTGGACCGGTCCCCTACTTCGCGTGAAGGTGTTACCTGTGTCACCTGTCACCGCATCAATCAAGCATGGGGAAAAGGAATCGCAGGACGCCAGGCGCTGGTGAGTGGAGATGTTAACCAGGCGGTCTTTGGACCGTCGGGCGGAGAAATTCTGGCCGAAGTTCTGGCTAATCCGGATAAATATGGGGTTCTGAAAACAACCGATGATCCCTCAATTCGAGGGCGTGCTATTCATGCGGAAGCGTATGAATTTTTTCAATTGACCACCCCCGGTTTCTGTGGCAGCTGTCACGATGTGTTTGCTCCTAATGGTTTCCGGTTGGAGGATGCCTTCAGCGAATTCAAACACTCCCCTTCCGCCAAGCAGTGCAAAGAAAATTGTCAGGATTGTCACATGGGGGCCGTTCCAGGTGTTCCCTCGGGATATACCTTTTCACCTGCTGCCATCATTGGCAATGTGTCAACACCGGTGCGCAAGCATACGAATCATATGATGATTGGTCCCGATTATCCGATTATTCATCGCGGCCTGTTTCCGCATAATCCGAAAGCGGTCAAAGAAGAAAACTCAAAGCCCTCACCCGATCAGGGACTGGCAACCATGCGGGAATGGCTTTACTTTGATGACGCCGCCGGATGGGGAACTCCTGAATTCGAACAGCTTGTCACGCAAGCTGTCTACTTTCCTCCTCCCTGGGACAATCAGGTCACTCGAATCAAGGCTCGGCACATTCTGAATGACCAATACGAATTACTGGGAGAGGCGGCAACACAAAGACTGCAACTTTTGAGAGCCGGCTATCATCTGGGAGAAATTCAAGTTGAAAAAGCGAAATGGTACGGATTGGATTTTTCTATTCCCGTTTCGAATATCACGTTGGGACATGGCGTACCAACCGGATTTGACGCGGAGCGTGTTGTCTTTCTTCGGACCATGGTCTGGGATCAAAATGGAAAACTCGTCTTTCAATCGGGAGACCTCGATCCGAACGGCGATATTCGCGACTCTCACTCCCTGTATGTCCACAACGGCAAAATTCCAATCGACCGGCAATTATTTACTCTGCAATCGCGATTCATTACCCGCAACATTCGTGGAGGAGAACGTGAGCAGGTTCTGAATGTGCCTTATTCTCTCGACCCACTTCCCTACTTTCGGCCGGACACACGTCCGTTTACTGTTTTAGGGCGTCCCATTGGAGCGCGCAAGCAAAAACAAAATATCCCCCCAAGAAGCAAACGTTTGGCAAACTATCATCTTTCTAGAAAACAGCTCACGGGCCCTGGAAACTATACGATTCGCATCCAACTGATCGCAGGGATGGTACCTGTGAATTTAGTGCATGAAATCTCGGACGTCGGGTTTGACTATGGAATGTCTGCCCGTGAAATTGCAGACGGCGTTGTGGACGGACATATGGTATTGTACGAAAAAGTGGATACAGTCTGTATTCCCTGATATTGAACCAGCAAAATGAGAAGCAACAAACAACAATTCCTGTTCCTGATTCTAGCGAGTGCATTTCTTTTGTACTCGGGAATTGTTGATGCGCAAGCGCCAGATGCCCCGGGCGTCGCCAGTTTGCCCCCTTCTCCAGAATCAGCGGCAGAAGAACAGGCGGCTGATCAATATGATGAATTTGACGAATACTACATCAACCCTTACGCCGATCGCGTCGAATATGATCCGAACGTGCATCATGATTCCGAACCACTTTACTCAAAGCTCGGTGAGATGGTAATGGAAGCGTTAGCATCACCGGCTAAGCCTCTGGCCCATTTCGGCCAGTGGGTGCTGTGCTCTGAACATTACAGTCCGGAAACACCACTGGATGACCATGCCATCGGACTACAACCGATTCCCGAACGTCCCAATCTGTTGATCGAAACGAACGAAAAGTTTCTGGATATCGGATTCCTGAACCAGGGAATCGTCATTCCCACAGGCGCGGTCTGGAGACCTTCTTTCTGGGTGTTTGGTACCTATCGTACTGGGCTCAACTATTTTGATAACCGTGCGGGAACCAACGTCAGCGAATGGGCCAATCGACTGGATCTGTTTGGACAACTGAACCTTTCCGGGACAGAACGGATTCTCGTAGGACTACGGTCACTTGATAAAGAACTGACTGCCTCGCGACTGTTCACGAGCTATGAATTCCATGATGGGGAATCGCTAGATGGACTCAACGCCGACATTCAAACTCTGTTCTTTGAAGGCGATTTTGGCGAACTCTTTCCGAACCTGGATCCCTATGATGTGCATCGATACGATATCGGTTTTTCAGTCGGTCGGCAGCCGATGTCGTTTCAACAGGGATTGTTAATCAACGAAGATATGGTTGATGCGGTCACCGTCACCCGTAACACAATCAATGGTGGCGGGATCTTGAATATGCGTGTTACAGGCGTGTATGTCGAGGGGGATATCAACCGGAATAATAACGTTCACGATCCCGATTCCCAAATGTACGGCATCTTCTCTGAGACGGATCTTGAAGTCAGCACGGTCAACGCCGATGTGGCCACCGTGAATTCCAGCAACCCGCAATTCGGCAGTATGACGGCCTTCGGATTGAGTGCGATTCAGCGTTTGCATGGATTCCACAATACTTACAACACCTCGTTCCAGGTGTTGGGATCGTTTCCTCACGATGGTGAAACAGCAGCGTCCGGCCAGGGGGAACTACTCTTCAGTCAGATCTCCTTGACACCACACCATTCGAATGACCTGGTCTATTTTAATGCGTTCTGGGCCATCGATCAGTTCACTTCACCGGCACGGGGAACGTTGGCAGGCGGGCCTCTGGGGCAGGTTGGACTGCTGTTTGCCGCTTCCGGTCTGGGACAATATGGCGCCCCGTTGAATAACCAGGCAACCAATGTCGCCGGTGCCAGCCTGGGTTATCAACTCTTCTATGACAAAACCCGACAGCAGCTCATTTTCGAAATTGGGGGCCGCAAAGATACCAACGACCTCAACGACGGCGCCATTGGGGGCGCCATCCGCTATCAAAAAGCGATCGGACAACATTGGATCATGCTGCTCGACAGCTTTGTCGCCAAACAGGAATCACGGGGGGTTGCCTCGGGCGCTCGGATTGAATTTCTGGCTAAATTCTAGTCCCGTTCCGTCAGAATCGTGACATCCTACGTAGTAATCTCTAGTAGCCTCTCCTAATGGAATTTGCCAATTAAGCGGGTAGATAAGCATTACAACCCCTGTAATTGAGCCAGAATGATGCGACTTGTCGTCGGCGGAAGCAATCGGTTAAAATCATTGCCATCAATGATACAGGCACCGCTTGGGAGATATGTTAATTGTTTGATGAGCACGAAGATCAAGAAAAGTTTCTGAGCCGGTTACGTCAGGACCCGGAAGGCGTGCTTGCGGATGAATATAACCAGTATCGAGATCGTTTGTGGCGGATTGTCAACTTTCGACTTGATCGACGACTGCTGGGCCGTGTTGATGCGGATGATATTCTGCAAGAAGCGTACCTCGACGCTGCCACGCGGATTGCGCATTATCTGAATGACCCTGCGACCACTTTTTTTATCTGGCTACGAACCATCATCGGGCAGACTTTGATCGACGTACACCGTCGTCACCTGGGAGCACAAAAACGAGATGTAAGACGAGAAGTCAAAGCAAATCGCCGCGTGTTTTCCGCGTCGACTTCCTTTCAAATTGCTGATGTCTTGCTGGGGGATATGACTTCTCCGAGTCAAGCTGCACTCAAAGAAGAATTGGCCGCTCAATTACATGAGGCTCTCGAAAGTTTAAATGAAATAGATCGCGAGATTTTAGTACTGCGTCATTTTGAAGAATTATCGAACCTGGAAGCATCGGAGGTACTTGAAATCGAGTCTAAAACCGCGAGTATGAGATATTTTCGTGCCTTAACAAGATTACGCACCATTCTAGTGCAAATTCCCGGTATCATAGAGTAATCAGTCGTCTGTGAAGCGAGTATTATTGCATGACATATCGACAGGACAGCAAGCAATGTTATCTCCCGATTCACATCACGAGATCAAAAGTCTGACGCCTCCGGCTCAACTGGACCTGGAGCAAATCGCTGACGTGTTTATCAGTCAAATTCGTAACGGCGAGAAGCCTGTCATCTCTGAGTACGTGAAACGCTACCCTGATCATGCCAGCGAGATTAAAGAATTCTTTCCCGCCATTGCCGCATTGGAAGGTGGAAAACAAGCAGGTCAGGCTCATGGAAAAGTCTCATTAGGCGCCAGTACACCACAGCAATTGGGTGACTTTAAAATCGTCCGGGAAATTGGGCGTGGTGGAATGGGCGTGGTCTATGAAGCCATCCAGGAATCACTCAATCGGCGGGTGGCATTAAAATTGTTACCGCGTCATTCACTGTTAGAAGAAAATCAACTGAGGCGTTTTCGCCGTGAGGCCGAGTTGACAGCTTCGCTGCATCACACCAATATTGTTCCCGTCTTCGGTGTCGGCGAGAATAGTGGATTTCACTACTATGTGATGCAACTGATCGAAGGCGTTGGTCTGGATGAACTGACTCAGAAAATCATGCTCACTGCTGCTGACAGTAATTTAGAACAGATCACAGCAGGAAACGAGTCTCTAACACAAACGGGCAGCGATACTTCACTATCCAACAATGAAGACTCCCAAATTGAGTTTCCAAAAGAATCGACGCCTTGTGATGAGGTCAGTCCTGAATTTGAAAAGTATGTCGGTTCTCCTCAGAACATTGCAGCACTCGGTATTCAGGCTGCAAATGCGTTACAATATGCGCATGACCGGGGAATCTTGCATCGCGATATCAAGCCGGGCAATCTACTTTTAGACCGTGATGGCCTGCTCTGCATTACTGACTTTGGACTGGCACGGGCCGCCGAGCAGACCGATCTGAGTAAATCCACCGATATGGTGGGAACGCTCGGCTACATGGCCCCCGAAATGTTTCGGGGAGAAACCTGCCGCCAGAGTGATATCTATGGTTTGGGAATTACGCTCTATGAATTATTAACGAAACGCCCGGCGATTGATCGCACCAGCCGCCACGAAATGATCGATCAGATTACGCGGGGGACGATCCCGTCGCTCAGACGGGTCAATCCTGAACTCCCCCGTGATCTGGAAACGATCATTCAAAAGGCAGTCGCGGCGGATACGAAACATCGTTACTTGAAGGCCAGTGACCTGGCGGATGACCTGAATCGGTTTCTCGAAAATCGGCCGATCAGTGCCCGACGGGTGACCCTCTTCGAGCATCTGTGGCGCTGGAGCCGACGCAACCCGGCGATTGCCAGCCTGTCAGGGCTTGCATTGAGTTTGCTGCTGCTGCTGGGAATCACGATGGCAGTGGGATTTGAAAATGAACGACGGGAAAGAAAGCGGGCAGAAGCTTCATCTCAATTGGCGACTGCGGCCCTCGATCGTGTTTTCAATCGTTTCGTTCCCAGCCGCGCCCCGTCAACAAAAAACAACAGTTCGGCAGCCGACTATTCAGAACCGGTGTTGTCCAGGGAATCGGCTGACTTGCTGGCAGGGATGGTGCAGTTCTATGAACAATTGGCCGATTCAACCGGATCACAACGCGAATTTCAAATCAAGGCAGCCAATGCTCAGCATAAGGTTGGTGATATTCATCGCCGGCTGGGAGACTATCAATCGGCACTCGCCGCGTATCAAAAATCGCTCGCGATATACAATCAAAATTCTGATGAAGCAGATCCACTCACAGTTGCCACGCTCTTTAATGAAATTGGCCGAATTCACTGGTATCTCAATCAACTCACGGCTGCAAATGCTTCCTATCAGAAAGCGGAGAAGTTGCTAAAACAGGAACTCGCAAATAATCCGGAGCAGCCTGCACTCCGTTTTGAACTGGCACGTTCCTATTTTTTGATGTCACATCGAATACGCCCTGGTCAAGTGAAACGTCACCCAAACCCTCCTCAAGCCCCTCGTTTCCCTGCAACGGAAGACGAATCGGGAGCTGATCAGACTCTATCACAGAAGGCCATTGAGATTCTGGAACCGTTGGTCAGCTCCGATCATTCGAAGCCGGAGTATCGCTACTTACTGGCACTTTGTCTGCAGGAACAAATTTCCAATCAGTATCCCCAATCGCAGGCAGATACTGAAAAACAAGCGCGCGTGCTTCAAATTCTGGAGAACCTGGTGCAGGAATATCCTCACGTTGCCGACTACCGACAGGCGGTTGTGAAATCCTATGAGCGAATTGAGTTTCGCTATACAACTCCCCAGGATATTGAAGAGACCGTTACGAAACTCCTGCAAAAAGCGATTCAACACGCCAGCCGTCTGGTTTCCGATTATCCGACAATCCCGGAATACAAAATTTCGCTGATCCATGCGCATCATAAACTGGCGCATGCGCTGAATATTTTAACCAGGGGGAATACGACAACTAACGAAATACGAGATCGTCATGATACAGCCGAACTCTCTATGAGAACCGCGATCAGACTCCAAAGAGAACTTGCCAACCAATTTCCGGAAGCGCCAGAACATCAACAGTGGCTGGCAAAGCTTGAACTTGATTTGGCAAAGATTCTGGAACGAAAAGGAAGTGACGCCGAAGCAATTTTACTCCACGAGGATTCGATCAAGATCCTGGAAACAGAACTAAAAACACAATCCGATTCCCCCAATATCTATGTGGATCTGCTTGATGCGACGCAGGCTCTTTCCAGGCTGTATCAACGTTCGGAAGACGAATTAAACAGCATCCTGATGTGGGATAAACACAATCAATATGAAGCTGAGTTTGAAGCCCGCTATCCGGGTGAGATGCGCCGTAGGTCCAATAAGGGGCGAACTCCACAACGTGGTGACGGTCCCCCCCCACGAGACGACAAACCTCGCCCACCTCGTGAAAGAAACGGCCCCCCCTTTCGGAGATGATACATTGTCGTTTGCAAATGGCAGTTTTCTTAAGCATCGTCGCTATCCTGCTTACTGACCTGTTTTGCGATTCCAGAATGGAAACCAGCTCCTGTTGAAAACAGTACGAGGCTTTGCATGACGTTTGACGGACCTGCCGTGAATCAATCGAACAAGATCGATACTGAGTGTTTCGACTGACTGATATCGCTGCTGTGGTGACTTTGCGATGCAGTTCAAAATGATGTTCTCGAAATTAACGGGGACCGACGGATTCCGCTCGCGTGGTTGTTGTGGTTCCTGATTTAAAATCTGCTCAACAAGATCGCTTGAATTACGCGAAAGGAACGCCGGCGTGAGGGTTGTCAGTTCGTATAACACCATCCCCAGGGAATAAACGTCGCTTTGCTCATGATTCTGTCCCTGAAACCGTTCGGGAGCCTGGTAACACAATGTCTTTGCCGGCTGCTGTTTGAGTGCACCTTCCGCATATTGGGCCAGACTGAAATTGTTGACCCAGACATGCCCTTGCGCATCGATTAAGATATTTTCCGGTTTCAGATCATTGTGCAATGTTTTGCGGCTGTGCGCATACCTCAAAGCGTCTGCTACCTGTAACGCGACACCAGCAAAGGCACACCAACGATTCTGCTGCAGACTGCTTGCGACTGCTTCTGTCTGATCGCGATCAGAATGATCTCTGAATTTCTGCGGAGACGAATGATTCTCACCAGCGAAATACCCAATGACCTGATCCAGGCCGACCCCACTGACCTGTTGCATCACAGAATAACAATACCCTTGATCTTCTCCCGAGTTATAAAATGAGACGATATTCGGGTGTCGTAACCGCGAGACCAGACGTGCTTCCCGTTCGAATCGCTCTCGCCAACGGGGTGTCATTTCTGATTTCCAGGGCAGCAGTTTTACTAACACACACCGATTCCACTTCCCCTGCACCGCTTCGTATAAAACGGCGGTCCGATTGCGGCTGATTTCACGGGTGATACGGCAATCACCCAGTTGCCTGATACTGGACGGATCGGGAAGCTGACGCCGCAAGCTGGAAAATTCCTGATTCCCTTTCCACTGTTCCATAGCAATCAGCACGGGGAAACTATCACGAATCTCGGTTGCATACTCGGGATATGCAAGTGCATACGCTTCGATCGAGGGGTTCAACCACCGTCGATGCTCGTCGACAAACTGACTCGCCAACACATCGAGGGTAATATGCTCGGCCGCGACTGTTTCTGTCCGATGATCAGAATTCATGTTGACCCTTCAAGAGATTCTGAAGTCTCGTTTTTATTGACGAACTTTATTCTCAGTTCAACGCAACGTCTCTGTGGCGGGATAGATACGGAAGGCTTACCGACCTGATCAAACGGCAACCACTGTGCTGTATCGCACTTAAAGTAACTCACTCAATTCCACAAAAGAGGTGAGCATCAGAGGAACAGCGGCGCAGAATTCACAAACCAGCTCATTCTGAATAACGAATGTGGGATGGCGGTTGCTACTGAAGAATTATTGATTTTTTCATTCTTCATCCGGGCAATGTCCGTCTTCTGAACAAAAATCGAGAAGCATCCTGAAATAAAGGCCTATTCCATTTCCAGCTCTTTGTATTCTGCTTGTTTATCCAGCACAGTCCCCCAAACACGATTGGATGCCTGATGCCGTGAGGGACCGAAATTGATAATCGGCCCGATTCCCAGATCCAGATTATTAATCTGTTCCAGAGAATCGATCACATTCTCCGTGGTCAAAGCTTCTCCGGATGCTTCGGTTTTCTTTAAGCCTTCCACCATACATTCCGCAGCCAGGAAGCCTTCGAGAGAAACAAAGCCCGGTTTCGACAAGGGATAGAATTTTTTCATGGCAGCTCGATAACGTAATACCCCACTTGCGCTGGAGAGATAGTAAGGCACGACCTGAGTCACGATTACATCTTCTGCATACCCGGCGCCCATTTCTTTGAACTGCTGTGCCAGAAGCTCACTGCCTACAAAGGAAACGGCAGCGACCTGGATACCGAGCTTACGATCTTTGATTTGCTGCACCATCAAAGCAGCCGGCTTGAAAGTCGCGACCATGATCAACGCTTCAATGCGATCCTGATTCTGTTCGATTGTGTTGACGGCTTCTGCAATTTGTGTTGTATTTCGGTCATAGCCAACACGCAGGATATTTTCCGGTTGTACTTTATATTTTTCCAGCGCCTTGGCAACGCCGGCAAAACCATCGTCACCAAAGGAATCGTTTTGCGCAAAGACCGCGATTTTGTCCGGAGACAGACGTTTCTTTTCCACAAAATAATGCACCATGGCCGCTGTTTCGTCAGCGTAACTGGCACGCAAATTAAAAACATAGCGATCGGGCGGATCGCGTCGCAAGCTTTGCGCTCCGGTTAAAGGCGCAAAGAAGAGGTATTTATTTTCATTGGCATAAGGCACGGTTGCTTCCGCGGTCGGTGTGCCGACATTTCCGATCACGGCAAACACCTTGTCGTCTTCAAAGAGTTCATGCATATTTTGATGTGCCTGATCAGGCTCATAGCCGTCATCTTTGACAATCAATTCAATTTGGCGGCCACCAATGCCTCCTGCGTCATTCAACGACTTGAAACAGGCCTGCATGCCCATCACCATGTTACTGCCCAGCTCTTTGTTGGCGCCTGTCATAGCCGTTGATGTGCCTAAGAGAATTTTGTCGGCAGTAATCCCTTGCGCCAGTGATTGAGCTGAATTTGCCTGGGTAGTCTCGCCAGTTGTCTCCTGTTTTTCACGACCAGACCAGAAATAGTAGGGAATCAGAGTTAATAGCAGAAATGTAACTGTAAAAATGACGGTATTAAATATCTTACCCCGTAAGTGCGACGTTTCGTTCTTGTGTTTTGAAGCTCCCGTGAGTTCATCCTGGCTAAGAATTTTTGTATCGCCGTATCGTTCGGAACTGGCTGTCACAGCCTTTAAATCAGTCAACATTTCCTCTGCAGACTGGTATCGATCTTCCGGTTTTTTAGCCATTGCCTTCTGGATAATCGCAGCACACTTATCAGGAATCTGAGAATCAACCTCACGCGGGTCCAGCACCTCGGCATGGCAGTGGGCATACATGATTTGTACGATACTGCCTGCACCTTCATAGGGATGATCACCGGTGAGCAGTGTGTAATACGTTGCGCCCAGCGAATAGAGATCACTTCGATTATCAACGGGTTTTGACTCACACTGTTCGGGGCTCATAAAGTAAGGCGTTCCGATCAGCTGCCCATCCTGAGTCAATTGTTGTGACTGTTGAATGACTCTCTTGGCCAGACCGAAATCGGCAACTTTGATAGTCCCATGTTTGGACTGTAATAAATTACCCGGCTTAATATCCCGATGCACGAGGCCGGAAATATGCGCGACCATCAGCCCTTCACAGGCATCCGCAATAATGCGGGTTGCTTCCAGGGGAGAATAAGGACCGATCGACTCCAGATGATCGTCGGCACTGCCGCCTGTCATCAGTTCCATCACAATAAAATAAACATCGCCATCTTGGCTGATCTCATGAATCGATACTACATGGGGGTGCGTTAAACGACCGGCTGCTTTGGCTTCAGCCAGAAAGCGATCCAGCATTTTTTTGTCGGAAGCCAGTTCCGCTGGCAGCAACTTGATGGCGACATCGCGTTCAATCGCCGAATCATGCGCCTGATAGACAACGCCCATCCCTCCCTGCCCCAACAGGCCGGTGATCTGGTACTTGCCTAATTTTCGTCCAATCCAAGCCGCTGCTTTGTCTGCGGAAGGGCCAATCGATTGCTTGTCCGAGTTCTCTGCGGCACTATCGGCGCCAATCGTCGATTTATCGATTTCATTAATATTGATCGGCGGAAATTCGTCGATGGTTTCTTCCTGGCTGATGTCTACAGGCGGAAACTCATCTACGGTTTCTTCTTCTGTCTGTTTTTTAAAACCTTCGTCCGACACGTGTCACTTCCCTCAGATCGATTGTCCAAGACAGAAATACAGGAGACAAAACACTCTCACACAATAATGATTCTGCCTGTTTAGACTGAAATCCATTTCATTGGCCAGGCAAACCCGAATCAGAAATCATCATTGAATCACGTTGTTCTACTGCTATTTAAATGAGGTATTTCTAGATATACAGAATCATCGTGCATAAAAAAAATTTACGCAATCGATTTCTTTGAAAGTCAGCGTAATATCCCTGAAAAGTGAGACCATAAAGTGAATCTTCAGGTTGATCCCATCCTAACTACCCCCAATAACGGTAGAATGTTGGCGTTTACACCTGTTTTTCACCAAATATTTCGCGTTCTGCAGAACTATTGTCCGCTCAGAAAAGAGGTGTTCCGGAGAACATATCATCGGAATAACCTGCAGGAACGCAATAGTTTAGCACGGCGCAGACTGCAGGTCATCGGAAAACCCATTCGAGTCTGATTTCTTGAAAGAAGTGAATCAGAAACAAGACGAAAGATCAACTATTGACTGGAAACACGCAAGCGGATTGTTTTCAAATCTAATAATGCGTTGTTGATCTTTCCTTCACTGCGGATCGCCAGTCGTATCTTTCCGGAAGGGAGCTTGATGGTTCCGATTTTACGATTTTGATAGACGTCCCAACTCCCTGTGCCAGGCACACTCCAGTTGAGACGTTGACCTGCCACTTCAAGCAAAACCCGATTGCCAGCTTCTTGTGGGCAGGAAAATTCAAGATAGACGTCGTATTTGCCGGATTGGGGAACGTCCAGAGTCCAGACCGCACGGTCGTTTTCGCTTTGCCAGTATCCCAGATTTTTGTACTTGTTTTCAAATTTCAGGGTCGCACCATAAATCTCGGCAAGTTGAGGGATCAAAAAATAATCGCCGCGCAGCGCTTCGGCCTGCACTACCTCAGGCTTATTCCCGGTAAACGTTTTTCGCGGCAGTTCGGTTGTATTCAGATAGGCAATTAGATCAGCCAGATCCTGGTGGTTCATGTCCTTTTCGAGCCCCTCTGGCATCAATGACTTGCCGGTACTCATCAGTTCGTCCAGATCACCACGCAGCAATGTTTTCGATTTCCCATCGTTCTGAATCAGCGTGATGCTTTCACCACTTTCGGCAGCGAGCAGACCATTAAAGATCAACCCATTCTCGGTGACCGCAAGATAGCTGAGGTACTTGCTTTCAATCGCCCGGTTCGGATCCAGAATAGCCGTTAGTAATGCCCGCTCTGATTTGTCGGTTAAAGCAGACAGGTCAGGACCAATGGGCTTGCCCTCTTTATTGAGTTGATGACAAACAGAACAACGTTTCACAAAAATCTGATGTCCGACCTCGGAATTCCCTTTGAGTGAGGAAATCGAGGAATATTTCTCCACAACTTTTGCCCGATTGGAATCGACTGAAGAAGCGAGTAATGTTTTTGCTTTTTCACGCAATTTGCTGTCTTTGTGACTGAGCAGGATTTGTCGGCTGGAAGCATCGATGTCGGCAGCCAGAATGTTTTTCTGTTCCAAGGCATCTAAAACAGAATTAGTCCACGCCTGGCGACTTAAGAGAGCACTTAGTACCTCTGTGCGTAAACCGGGGCCGAAACTTTTCCAGCGTTCGAGCAGCATGACAGGCGTGCGTTGACTGCCCAACTGAGTGAAGGCCTGAACTGCCGCACTTTGGAGCTGTCGAGAGTTTCGGGGCGAGAACATCTCAGCCAGTAACTCAAGGTCCTGTTCCCGCTGATCAAAGCCTCGACCGAGCAGTTGTAGAGCCTGCTTTCTGTTTTCCGTAGACGCCGTTTCATCTCCGGCAATGGCGCGGGCTTTTTGAAACAAAGGTCGCAATTGATCCAAAGCTGCCTGTAAACGTGGATTCGCCTGCTGGTAATATTGAGGAAGCGTCTGATTGCGTCGCCCCAAAGAATGGAGCAAAGTGGAAACGGCCTGAAACTGCCACAGTTCGAACGGTTTCCCCTCTGAACCTTGTCCCACCATTTCATAAATTTGTGCGAGTGCCTGTTGCTGGTTGGCAGAAACTGCCATCGCCACCAAAGAATTGAAAATTTGTGTGGGTGGTCGTTTGCCCTTCAATTCTTGAAACAGTGCCTCAGTAAATGAATTCAGGTGATTCCCAACGGAACTCAAAATAGCCGTACGCAGAAAGGAATCGTGATCATGCGCGAGCGCCATTTGTGCTAACGCCGCTCCCGCTTGCGGTGCGTTCCACTCGCCCAGCGAATACGCCAACTGCATTTGTACCTGCGGATCCTGATCGCTGACAAGCTTGAGTAACTGCTGCCCGATTTCCGGAGACTCGTTTAATTTCGATTCACTGATGCGAATCGCATGGCGGCGTACACCGGGATGTTCGTCTTTCAGTGCAGTTAAGAGGGTTTCGTCTGAAACTTGTGCGAGTCCCTCCAAAACACAGAGGGCATGCAGGCGGGCGGTTGCTGATTTGCCCTGTTGTACCATTTTCTTTAATTCCGGAAAAACGGCTTTGTCTTTTCTGCTGACCATCAATTGATGCGCCATGTCCCGCTGTGTTCCATTGGGACTTTCCAGAATCTGCACCAGTTCCACATTAGAAAGCTGATCGAGGCGGGGAATCGGACGGAGTGGCGTTCTATCACGAACCACACGATAGATCCTCCCCTGCTCTTTGCCGGCCCGCAGATCGAGTTTCGCCTGCATCTCTTTGGGAATCCATTGCGGATGCTCAATCACGTGCCGATACATGTCTGCGACCCACAATCCGCCGTCGGGTCCCGTGCGCGCCATTGTGGGACGAAACCAGTTGTCCGTTGACGCCATGAACTCGGAGCTCTGTTCGTTCTCTGCGCGACGGCTGGAGAAGGTAGCTCCTTTTGGTGAAACGATTTCTCGATGCACCAGATTATGTACGGGCTCGCAGATAAAGGAATTGCCGACAAACTCCGGCCCCAGTAACTGATCGCGATAAAAGCACAATCCACAGGCGGACGTGATGCGGTTCACTTTGTTCAAGTCATTAAAGCGGACTTGAGTGCGACTGACGGGGAAGATGGTTGCCGCCCCCGGTTGAATGGAAACCTGCACTTTCGCATTCGGCGCGATGAGGTTCTTATTTCGACGCAGATAATGATCTGCCAGCGCGTAATGAAACGCGGGATTACTATTATTGCTGCCAAACCAGTTCCCCCAGTCGTCCCGTTCTCGCCCGAACTGAGTCTGACCGGACTGTGGATCCATCAAGCCGGCATCAGGCCTGATCCGCAAATCACGGCGGCTGAGATTCAGTTTCTCACCGGTTTTGGCCGACAGCAGTTCCCCGCCGGAATCGCCGTTCGCCAGATAAACCCAGTTATCGAGGCCCCAGCGCAGGCCATTCACCCGATGCTGCTGGTTGCCTTCTCCAAAGCCGGTATACAACGATTCGTGCAAGTCGGCCTTGCCATCGCCGTTCGTATCTTCCGCATAAAAGACTTCTGGCGCGGTCGTCACGATCACGCCTTTTCGCCAGGCCATAACTCCCGTAGGGTAGCCCAGTTTTTCCACAAACAGCGTCGATTTGTCGTATTTGCCATCACCGTTGGTGTCTTCCAGATAACGCACGCGCCCGGCGAATTCCCCTTTTTCATCGATGCCCAACGGATAGTCGGCCATTTCCGCCACCCAGAGTTTTCCATCCGGGCCCCAATCAAAGGCGACCGGGTCTTGCACCAGTGGTTCGGACGCGACTAACTCGACGTGGAACCCGGGTGTAACCTGGATCGATTTCAAAGCAGCGGCGGGTGACTTGGGCTGCGGTCCCTGTGCTTCCAGTAATTCATCAAATGATTTTCCCGCCACCAGATGTTTTAATTTGGCGGTGTTTTCGTTCTGGACCCATAAATGCCGAGAATGAAACCAGGCGCCGTTATTGGTTCCATTTCGCGAAATCGCAGGCATATCATCGCCATCCTGACGCTGCTTGTGGAATACTTTCTTCCAGCCATCTTTTAACGATGAGAAGAGGTGCAATGAATACTGGCTCTCATTCGAAAACAGAGCATCCGCAAAACCATCTTCATTGATATCCGCAAAACGCAGGCCGGCGTCTCGTCCCTGATTGTCAACAATGGTCGCATTTTTCGGGAGTGACCAGGGCAATTTTTGCCAGCGGGAATCTGCTTCCGACCAGGCAAAGACCGCCTGTTGAGACGGGTTGGACACGATGAGTTCGCATTGGCCGTCGTTATTCAAATCCCGCAGCCGGACTCCCTGATCAATGCCGTCTTTGAGCGTGAACAGAGCCGTGTTGCCCGTGGGCAAACCTGCGAGCAGCCGTTTGTCTTCAACCCAGTTCCCCGCTTGAAACCGCCTGGCGGTGGATTCTTCCGGTGTCAAAGTTAACAAAATCGCCTGACTATTTAGCACACCAAAGCGGCCACGTGTGGCCTGCTTTCCTGCGGCATCAGGCTGGGAAACCAGACGTGTGGGAAAACTTGATTCTGTCCAGGTCTGCTGTTTTGGATTCCAGATGCGGGTTCTCTGAACGCTTTCATTTCCAATCACGACATCCATAAACCCATCGTTGTTCAAGTCCAGCAATCGCACGCCGTTATCAGCACCGCGTGCATTTCGTAATGGCTGACCTGCCAGGAGGTTTTGATTCATCCGCTTGAGCACATCCTGAAACGAGAGGAACTGCACCGCGGAACCATGCTTCTCAACAGCATGATCAATCAGTTTGATAACCTGCTCGTTGCTGATCCAGCCGTGCGGGTGATAGACCAGATTGAAGGTTCCCTGCTTCACCACGGTGGCATCCAGAACGGCGGTCCAGTCCTTCACAGTCAGTGGATTGAACGGCTTTTGCCGATGCTGAGCCGACCAGTCACTGGGAGTCACGCAGGAAAACTCCCAGCAGAGTCGCGAGATCGGGTAGGGATAGGGGTAATCGAAAATCGTATTTACAAAGCCGCGATCAGTGGGAACGTATTTTTCAATTTTGCCCTGCCCATCGGGATCAATCACGTATTCTTTTGGAAGTTCCGGATCATTGGCTGTGAACACATGAAATACCGAGGTATCGATCTGCAGAAAGTTTCCCTGGGGAGACCGGCGATTGAAAATCTCGGTAAAAAACCGCGGGCTCACCGTATTCAATGAATCACAGCAAGGCATGCGGTAGGCAACAGGCTGGCTGTTGGGAATCTCATTCAGTAAATCAACACAACGATCAACGGTCCCCTTGGCTTTTGCGAAGTCGCGATCCTTTAATAAAGGACAGGGATGGTCATAAGTATGAACCTCAATACTCACCCCTTCTTTGATCCACTTTTGCAAATGGGGATCTTCCGGATTTACCCGGCACGTCATAATGCTCGCACCGGCACGACCGTTGATTTCTTTGAGCCGTTCCAGAATCGGACGCAGATAGGCTTCGTACTTCTGAATGTCGCGCATGTCGTCAATGGCAAGCACGCAGACCGCTTTGACTTTTGTGTCGCCATACCATTGGGGCGTGACCAATTTCGGAAAATTCTGCGAGACATAATAAGGATCATCCTGATCGAGATAGACCAGACGGTTTCCCGCATTCGATGGTTGCTCTGCCGCGGTGAGAGTGGAAGCAAAGCAGCAACTAAGACTCGATAACAACAGAGCCAGCAACTTATAACCACGGTTTGTTGAGCCACTTTCAGGGGACAAAGTGAACGGAACAGTCATCTTAGTTTCTCCATAGCCAAACCAATCAAGCACGATCTATTTCCCGAAATCCAATAGGACACCGTCTCTTTTAGTCTGGTGGAAGACCAGTCGTGTGTCAACATAGCGACCCACTGATTGCATACAATATCTAAAACCTCTCATCTTCACCATCAGGTCACAAAACCAAGAACACCTCAACTTATCTGCTAAAAAAAAGAGGTTACCCTGCCAGGACTGCTTCTTATTCTTCAGAACTCATACTGGATTCCCAGCACCATATTGTTTACAATTATGCAAATTGAGATCTAAAACAGCCCCCTGTCACAGATTATTTACTGGTGCCTTTATGAGTCAAACCGAGTTAGTCCAGAACCAGAAACAAGAGATCGTTGACCAGCTACGGATGGAAATCATTACGGGGCGAATCCAGGAAGGCCTGCCGTTACGTGAGGTGAATTTAGCAGAACGGTTCCAGGTCAGCCGGGCTCCCATTCGAGAAGCCTTAAAGCAACTGGCTCACGAGGGCATGGTTGAGTCGAAACCCAATTGCGGAGTCCGCGTGGCACCGTCCTCATCCGATTCCATGCAGGAGCTAGTCATTCCGCTGAGGCAGACAGTAGAATCGTTTGCCTTGAAATCGATCTTCGCTAACTTGGATGAATCCGATTTCGCAGAATGGGATTCCATTCTGGAAGAAATGAAAACCGCCTGTGAAACCCATGACTATGTCCAACTTGCCGAGCTGGATATCAAGTTTCATCAGTCAATCGTCGCGAAATCATCGGAACAGGGTTTGATGTCGATCTGGATCACACTCGTCTCCCGATTACGGCGTCACTTCCTGGAAGGATTCCAGAAACCCCATGATCCGATGAAAATTTATTACGAGCACGTGGCGATTGTGGCGATGTTTCGGACCGGAAAACTTGAGGTCTCTATCCAGGCGCTGATTTCGAATATTGATTGAACTCAATATCCGCCTGTGATTGAAAAAACTCCCGCAGCCTACACCATGACTACGGGAGTTCAGAAGAGAAGAGACTTTAATTTTAGAGAGCCGACATTTTCATGTAAGCATGATCCAATGCATGCCTCAGAGTCCATGCCTGCTGTGAAGCGCAGTGCATTTTCCCAGAGTGGGTTAGTGCCCGCTTCATATTTACGCGAATTTCTTCCGGCATATTATCTACGCTATTCAACATGGTTTGCATTGTTTTTTTGTATAACATTGTTGTTTCACCGTAGTGACCGCAATTATACAAATTTGACCCGCGTGTGACTGTGTGTTTGATTTTCTCACACGCTTCCGAGGCACTGATTTTTTTGTCATCGGGAGGTATGAGCACGCTGTCAATCACGTGAATGACTCCATTGGAGGCATCAATGTCTGTCGCAATTAACTTGGCGCCATTCACTTTAGCGACACCATTTAAGACGCTGATTTTGACTTTCTTACCTTGGAGAGTCTTCGCTTTACCGGCAGCGAGAGCGTCTTCGGAATAAACGCGTCCTGCAACGACATGGTACTTCAAAATGGCCGCCAGCTTCTCTTTATTCTCAGGTTTCAAAAGACTGGCGACGGTGCCTTCCTGAAGTTTTGCAAAGGCTGCATCGGTCGGAGCAAAGACGGTAAAAGGCCCTTTGCTGGCTAGTACTTCTGCCAGACCGGCTGCTTGAGCTGCTGCGAGTAGTGTCTTAAATTTTTCTGCTTCAGAGGCAGTCACCACAATATTTTTATCACTGGGAAGTATCACAGCGTCAATCACATGGATGATGCCGTTTGAACATTGTATGTCAACCGCTTCCACGGTGGCTCCATCTACTTTGACTTTGCCGTCCTGAGTCTGAATGTCGGCTCGCTGACCATTTAGAGTCTTTGCGCCTTTCAATTTTACGACATCTTTGGCAGCGACTTTCCCCTGCACGACATGATAGGTGAGGATCGCGATCAGCTGGTCTTTATTCTCCGGCTTAAGCAGAGTCTCCACGGTCCCTGCCGGCAGTTTCTGGAATGCCGCATCGGTGGGAGCGAAAACCGTAAACGGCCCTTCGCCCTTGAGAGCTTCTACCAAATCAGCGGCACCGAGCGCGGCAGCCAGTGTCTTGAAAGAACCGGCGGCAACGGCCGTATCAACGATGTCTTTTTTCTCAGCAGCATGTGTTAAAGTGGCCGTTAACAAAACAGCGGAAACGGCTGCCAATGCCGCTGTCTGTTTCAATAAATGTTTCATCAAACTGGCTCCTTGGATGTGTGGAGGTAATTGACTCGGTTACTAAAGTATTCGCTGAAACATGAGTGGCCACTACAGTTCAGTTACAAGAACCTTAGAGCAGCAGGGATCTTTGACAAGCAGACCATTTCGAAATTTCGCGAAATCTTCTGGAACCAAATTCGCGCACCTCAGACCGTACATCTTCGATCTGGGAATCTCAAAGACTTTAAGCGGCGTATCTCACCAAGACCGAGAAAAGAAAGTGCTTCCGCTTACTCCCCTGAATTAGAAACAGCAGGAACCTGCATTGAATCAACAGGCAGAATCGACAGGCCACAATCTTCTTTACCGATGGAATACACGACGTAGAGTTTTCCGTCGTGCTCATGGGCATAGGGACAAGACGACTTGTTTGTCTTTTTGTTTGTCTTTGGCAAAAGCGGGAAAGTCCGAATTCAATTCAGACCTCCCCAAGAATCACCTTCAAACGACTCAGCTGAATCGCCTTTATTTGCTCGCATTCAGATAAGCGAGTAAGTCGGCCATTTCCTGTTTGTTGATCTGTTTTTCCAGCCCTTCGGGCATGAAGGAGAGCCTTGAACTGATCAATTCATCGATGTCGATGCGGAGCACCGTGTCTTTGGTTCCATCAGCGCGGGCGATGGTGATGCTGTTGGCATTTTCCTCTTTGATCAATCCTGTGATAGTCCTGCCTTGAGTGGTAACAAGTAGATACGTCACATACTGCGGTTTCACTTCCCGGTTTGGATCAAGAATATTGAGCAGGACCGCTTCGGTTCCGCGGTCTTTGATTGCTTTCAAGTCGGCTCCGAGTTGTACGCCGACATTTTCCAGGCGATGGCAGGCAGAGCAGGCTTTCTTGAATACATGCTTCCCGTTCGCGGGATCTCCCTTGAGCTTGAGGGCGGCCTGATATTCTTTGACGATCTCGGAGCGACCGGTCAAACGTTGGTTATGAAACAGCGCTTCGGCCTGTTTTTTGATCTTGCTGTCCTGATTCTTTTTCAGCAGTTGTACTCGTTCGGGGCTGATATCGCCGGGGTTAATCTTTCCGGCCTCGATCGCTCCCAATAAGCTCAGCAGCCAGGGCTTGCGGGAAAACAGTGTTTCGACGGCGCTCATTCGTAACTGCGGACTCAAGCTGGGCCAGGCTTCGATGAGCATTTCGGCAACACGGGGATCATTGATCAACCCGAGCGCCGTGATCGCACGTTGGCGGACTGGCAGAGGTTGCTGCACGGTAAGCAGTTCTTCGAATACATCCTGCGTATCATCAAATTTTCCGATACTCAATGTGGGAATGGCATCGACGCGTGCTTTGACGGGCAGTTTGGCATTGGTTGCCTGCTGGATAGCGGTTTGCATCATCCCCTTGAGCAGCCTGGCGGTATGGGCGCTGGTTGATTGGGCGATCACACTTTTGGTTGTTCCCGAAGCGCGTGAGAGTAAATTTCTGAACAAGATTTCGGCTAATTTCTGATCTGTTTTCGGCATCGATTCCAGTGCTGCCAGGAACCGCTTGACGTCCCCTGCTTCCTTCTGGGCTCCGATCTGTACCGCCAGCGCGACGAGAAACGCGCGAGCCGGTTTCTGTTTGATCAAAGTTGGATTCTTCGTGAGGAGTTCAAAGACTTCGCCCGCTCCCTGATTCAGCGAACTCTGAACGGCCATCCGCATCCAACGATTCTCAACATGGCGTGCCAGCAGATTGGCGAGTGCCTGATTGCGCACTGTTGAATTGAAGGCGCCTAGGGAAAAAGCAGTCTGATACTGAACTTCTAAAGACGGATCGTTAGCCAGTACCAGCATCTGTTTTTGAATCATTGGCGAATGCGCATACTGTTCTGCGATTTGTAATGCTTGTTTTCTGACTTGAAAACTCTCGTCGCTGAGCCCTTTGAGCAGTGTTCCTTCGTCTAATGACTTCGTCCCCTGCAGTGACCAGAGTGCGGTCGCCCGGGTAATCGGCTTGCTGGATGATCTTGCCAGTTGTATTAAATCATTACTGACCGATGTGTCCTGGCGTTCGAACAACAGGCGCTGGGCGGTATCCCGGGTCCAGCCATTGCCACTTTCCAGTAACGCAACCAGTTCCTTTGACGAAAGTTTTCCGTAATCGGGAAGCGACGGCTGTTGAAATCCTTTAGGAACGATGCGATAGATGCGTCCTTTATCTTGCCCTCCGACTGGATTGATGTGTTTCAGAATTTCTTCTGGAATGAAGGGGGCACCTTCGATCAACTCGCGGTACATATCCAGAACATACAAGGCTCCATCTGGTCCATTTTCAAACTGTACCGGGCGGAACCAGACGTCGGTTGATGCGAGGAACTCGGCGTCCTGATCGGCACGTGGCGCAACCAGCGATAATCCATTCGGCTTGGGAGCCGCGCGATAGACCAGGTTATTTGCAGGCTCGCCGACGAAGATATTGCCTTGAAATTCTTCAGGCCAGGCGTCTCCTCGATACACGGTGACACCGGTGGCCGCTGTGAAGTAACCGGACGGATTCCCTTTTTCATAATCCCCTTTCGCACTCTGGGCGCGAAGGCGAGTTCGTAGAATCCGCCAGGGTTCGATCTGGCTGATGCGTAACAGCTTCGTAAATTTGCCACCGGGGGCAATCGAAACAGGGGCTGCGGGTGGTGCCAGATAAGGATTGCGGGCAATATAGCGGTCATCGTACATCAGAACCTGCATGGGAATACCGTTCGAGCATACGAAGTTGCGATTCCAAATTCCCAGACTCATACCATGCTGACCGCCGCCTGTAGTGAGTTCGATCGTACGGGTTTCGGGATCGAGAATCACGCCACGGCCCCGGGTGTTGTACTTTCGCTTCTGTTTATCGGCGGCAACTGTAATCACACCCCCATCAGTGCCTGTGGAAAAATGAATTTTGTTATCGAGGCCCCAGCGGAACGAATTGACCATGCCTTCGTCCCCTTTGTCGCGTCCGAAGCCAGTCATCACGATTTCGCGAACATCGGCTTTGCGATCGCCGTCTGTGTCTTTACAGTAATAAACATAGGGAGGTGCTCCGACGAAGACGCCTCCTTTGTAACTGCAAACCGCAGTGGGCAGTGTCATATCCGTCAGAAAAGGAAAACTCTTGTCATATTTGCCATCGCCGTTCGTGTCTTCCAGGAGTTTGACCGAACTGTAGCCTTCTTTCTTGGCGTCGTTGTACTCGGGCATTTCAATGACGTAAGCACGCCCCCGTTCATCAAAACACATGGCGACCGGATCACGGACCAACGGTTCAGCCGCGACGAGTTCGATTTGAAAATCATCATGGAGCTTGAATGACTTCAACGCTTCGGCCGGTGTTCGTGGCAGGATACGAGGCATCTCGGTTGAATAATCGACCTTGGGTTTTGATTCGTCCGTTTTATCTGCAGAGATTGCCGTGACCGTCAGACTGATCAGGAACACGGAGAATACAGCAGTTAGTACGAATGTCAGACGAATCTGTTTCATAGAGGAAAACAGCGGCATGGAAGGATCCTGTTGAGGTCTCTTGAGGCATGATGAGGGCGTGTTTGAGCGTCCCGATTATCTAAGTTTCATTTATTATAGAGAACTGGCAGGGGCAGTATGAAGGAAAGGATGAGGAAAGTGACTGAAAATTCCGAAATACGACGTCGTGTGACTGATCCGTTGACAGCGAAACTGACATTTTCACTTCATAGCACGGTCACTCTGAGATTTCCTGCTCGCTGCGCTCGGCCCGAATTTCATTCGGCTCCACTCCTGATAAAAATCGCTAAATTAATAAAGAACCAGACGATTTCATCAGTTGCTTTCACTTCATCACTACTACTCGATTTTCATTTACAACGCGAAGCTGGCTATCGAGTAGAATATGTCGGCCTGAGCTGTCGTCTCCTGTTTCAGGGAACGCAGACTGTCGTTGCCGTCAGAGGGAGGCTGCTGGAAACAAGGATGCTAAATTTGTCGAGGTTGCTGATGTCGATTCTATTCTGTATTTCTTTTCTCATGTTCGCTTCGGTCGCGGTTTATATTCGCGAACGACGTCATTCAGTCAAGCGCCATCATGGGTTGAAACGGCATCGAATGCATTCTGAAAGCACACCGATGACGTCCGATGTGCGTGCGATGTGCGTCGAACGACACAATTTTGACAGTCATAATCCGTCATATATTCAAACTGTTCAGATACTGAACTGCGTCAAACCAGAGGGTTTTATAGTGACAACATCAACAGGTGAAGAAGAGCTCTACTGAAAAAAGCATTTTCTCGCGCGCGACACACAACTGGGCGTAGCTTAGACAGGGTCACGAATGTGTCAAGAACTGAAAATTCTTCACAAATAAACAATGAGATTGAGGGAGTAAAAGAGGTGTTATTATTGTCAGGAATATCGAACCAATTCATAACAATTGTATAACAGGAAATGCAGACTGATCTCTCAGTGAACAGTTACTGTTTGTACCCTGTTTTCTTCGCAAATTTCAAACTCTTAAGATAAAATTAATCGAGTTTGCATTAGTCATTCCTGATCTATTTTGTGTAAAATAAATTGATGCGAGATCAGACCATAATCTTTGCTATAGTCTGGTGTTCGATCATATCTGATTAATCAAGGAACGACTGTGGGAGTTATTGCATGTCAGGAAAACAGGTCAGTTGCCCGGGTGGACTTACGCGGCACTGGAAAATGTATGGAAGTTGTGCTGTCGTTTTAACGTTTCTCATTTTTTCATGCCTGCCCGACTCTGAGGCGGCACCACGAAGAAAATCATCCAAAAAAGCGGCACCGAAAAAAGAAGAACCCCTGCCTCCACGGTTCATGGTGAAATCCAAACCGGTTAGTCCTGTCAAATCTTCGGCGGCTCTAAAGTCAGCCGAGAAAATTGATAAATTCGTTGAAACCAATTATTCAAAACATAAAGTGAAACCCAATCCGCTGGCGACGGATGAACAATTCCTGCGTCGCGTCTACCTGGATATCACTGGAACGATTCCCACCTATCGGGAAACCCGTTACTTCCTGGCATCACGTCATCCGGATAAACGTAAGCGGCTGATCGATCGCCTGTTGGACAGCGATGGTTATGCCAGCCACTACTTCAATTACTGGGCCGATGTCTTACGTTACACCGACCGCTTGAATAACAACGTTGATGGCGGCCCTTATCGACAGTGGATTAAACAGTCTCTGGCAGAAAATAAGCCTTGGGACAAAATGGTCGAAGAAATGATCTCAGCTGAAGGGCTGATCTGGGAAAACCCTGCTACTGGATATCTGCAACGTGATTCCGGAATGCCTCTGGACAATATGAATAACACCGTTCGTATCTTCCTGGGGACGCGGATTGGCTGTGCTCAATGTCACGATCATCCGTTCGATCGCTGGAAGCAAAAAGAGTTCTACGAGATGGCGGCCTTTACATTCGGCTCCTCAACCCGCGCGAGTGGCAGAAATAAAGATCTTTACACCAACGGCGACCCAAATAGACGTCTGCGAAAAGAATACCAGGAGATGGGTCAGGAAGAAAAAGACCGACGCCGTAATCAGGGACGATTCAACCGGATGATCCGGGTAAATATGATGGTTGTCACTGACCAGGTTAACCGTAAGATTCAGCTGCCTCATGATTATGCTTATTCCGATGCCAAGCCGAAATCGGTGGTGCAACCAAAAACCATTTTTGGGAAACCAGCTGACATCAAAAAGGGAGAAGCACCGCGTCAGGCGTTTGCCCGCTGGATGGTTTCCAAAGACAATCCCCGCTTTGCTCTGACGATTTCCAATCGGCTGTGGACACAGGTGTTCGGCCGCGGCCAGATTGAACCTGTGGACGACATGATGGACTCCACAGTCGCAGAGAATCCGGAGCTGATGAAATATCTCGAATCCGAGATGAAACGGCTCAACTTCGATATGAAAGAATACCTGCGGATTCTGTTCAATACGAAAACCTATCAGCGACAAGCTTCTACAACTGACGTTCCTTTGACCGAACAATACCATTTTCCAGGTCCGGTTCTACGTCGGATGACAGCGGAGCAGGCTTGGGATTCTTTCTTAACCCTGGCTGTTGTCGATCCCGAAGAGTATCGAGAATTGCCCTCGAATGTACAATCGGAGATTGTCGCCGTGAACCTGAATACGGCAACGGCTCGGGAAGTTCTGGACGCTGATGTAAAGAAACGCGCCGAGATTGACAAAACGCGTTATAAACGGGAAAAGAAATATAAGTACAAAGGCCAATTACTGGCGCGTGCTTCGGAACTTCCTTCCCCGGTCTCACCCAGTCACTTTCTGCGGACCTTTGGTCAATCGGATCGTGAACTGATCTCGGCTTCTTCTGATTCCGGTTCTGTGCCACAGATCCTGTTTATGTTTAATGGCCCGGTGACACATATGATGCTGGAAAAAGGTTCGACGATCTACAATAACGTGGTCGGACAAAAAACAGTTAAAGATGGTGTCGATGTCATTTTCATGACAATTCTAAATCGACATCCTGATAGCGAAGAGGCCAAGATTGCCATGGGTGAAATTGACAAGAATGGGCCGGCCGGTTATGGAAATGTCATCTGGTCACTCGTGAATACACGCGAGTTTCTATTCATTCAATAGTCTTTATCAACCCCAACATCCCGACAAACGAGTCGGGATGTTATTAAATGACAACGAATCCAATTTAAATATAAAAGGCACAGTAAATGCGAGATCTCCTTTCAAAACTCGACGGAGTGGGTCGGCGGCAGTTTCTTGAATATGCTGCGAAATCGGCATTGGGAGTCAGCGTGCTTCCGGTTTTCAATCAAATGGTTGACGCGGCTCCCACTAAGACTAAAGGTGGCAAGGCCAAGCGGTTGATCTATCTTTATATGGCCGGTGCGATGTCACACCTGGACACGTTTGACTTGAAACCAGGTCATAAGAATCAAGGGGAAACGAAGGCAATTAAGACCAGTGTCCCCGGTGCGAAGATCAGTGAATTCCTGCCAACGCTGGCTGAAGAGTTTGACAAAATGGCGGTCATCAATTCCATGTATACGGAAACCGGAGCTCATGGCCCGGGCGAATACATGATGCGGACCAGCTATAAAAAGATCGCGACGACCCGTCATCCTTCAATGGGACCGTGGATTCAGCGTTTCAAGGGGCGTCAAAATCAAAATCTTCCCGATACCGTTCTGGTTAGTGCGCCCGCCCGTCACCCAAGTGCCGGATTTCTGGATCCTTCTTTTAGTCCCTTGCCGATTGGCGACCCCAATCGCGGACTGGAGAACACGAAATCTCCATCTTACTTGTCTGACAATTCATTCGAAAAGCGAATGGACCTGATCAACAAATTCGATCGCAAGTTTCAGAACAAATTCAAGACGAAAGATGTCTTGGCTTACACGGACTTCTATTCCCAGGCAACCAGCCTGCTTTCCAGTGATGAGCTCAAAGCCTTTGACTTGAACGAAGAGAAAGCAGAAGACCGCGATAAGTACGGCCGAAACTCCTTCGGTCAAGGCTGTATGCTGGCACGCCGTCTGGTGCAGAACGATGTTCGCTGCGTGGAAGTCACGTTCGGCGGCTGGGATATGCACCGTGATATCTATGAAGACCGCACGCTGCCCACGCGGGCAGGAATTCTGGATAAAGCATTGGGCAGTCTTTTGAAAGATTTGTCTGATCTTGGTCTACTCGACGAGACGCTTGTGGTCCTCACGACCGAATTCGGTCGTACTCCTGTGATCAACAAAAATGCAGGTCGCGATCATCACCCTGGTGTCTTCTCTGCCGCCTTGATGGGTGGCGGAATTAAAGGAGGCCACTTCTATGGTAAATCTGATGCAGGTGGTCAGAGTGTTGATGAAGACGGCGTATTACCAGCCGACTTCAATGCGACGATTGCCACAGCATTGAACCTGCCACTCGATAAAGAAATCTTCTCACCCGACGGCCGCCCCTTCAAGGTGGCCCACGATGGTGAAGCTGTTACCAAGTTGTTGTAACAGCAGTAAAGACTCAACAAAAAAACGGCTTCCTCTGTGGAAGCCGTTTTTTTGTTGAGTCATCAGCACAGATTTATTTCGGCGATATTTTCGAAATAATGTTAAAATAGTAGCTTCCCCAATTTTTTCGGTTTATGATCGGATGTTGATTCCCTGTAAAATGGGTCCTGCCAAGCTGACCAGACGACCTCAAACAGTCGAGCCAAAGAAATCGCCTGTTTGTAACAAGAGTTGCCCTCCTATATTTCCTCAAAACTGCAACTTGAGAAAGTTCATTCCGATGAAGAAAGTCAGACTGCCTTCTGTATTGTTTCCACTAGCCATGAGTCTTGTTGTGTGCTGCACGACAGCACAAGCAGACGAAAACTGGCTGCAATTGAAGGGAAACGGTCAGCGATCGGGAAACGTAGAAAATATTTCGATCCAGCCGCCGTTGTCTCTGGCAGCAGCAATTCCGTTAACGGACGGTATCTACACCTCTCCAGTTATCAGCGATGGAAAAGTGTTCGTCGTAGATGGATCAGGAGTGGTCTTCGCAATTGACGGGAAAACGAATCAGATTCTGTGGAAGTTCGTCACCAAAGGAGGCACGGGAAACTGCAGCAATGTCGCTTCACCGGCGATTATCGATCAGTACCTGCATGTTGGCACAACCGCCGGCTATTATTATGTACTTGCTCTTAAGGATGGCTCGGTTGTAAAAGAAATTGACTGCCGCGAGCCTGTTTTTTCGGCTCCCGTTGTCAATAACAACCGCGTCTATTTTGCGACACTCGGCGCTCAGGTATATGCAGTCGAACCGGACGGTGAAGTCGCCTGGACGTGGGACTTTGTCAAAGAAGTGGTCAAGTTCGACGGGAATCGCTGGAGCGGCGCAGACTGGTTGGCCCATCGTAAAGATCGCGTGACGTGGCGAGACCATTTTGTCTGCTCGCGCGATCTCTGCCTGGCGGGGAATAGCATCGTGATCCCGGCGGGAGGCCGTACTGTTTTTCTGGATGATGCAGGAAAAACGCCCCGACTTCGTGCCGTGGGAGAGATCCCCAAATATGCCGGTTCAGAATACCCGGCGACATTCGGCCAGAGTGCTGATGCAGCGGGGAATGTGTATGTGCAATGGCATCGAAGGGATAATGCCGGTCGCGTGGAAATGATGCGGCTGGAAGGTGACCAAATTCAAGCAGACTATATTAAAGGGACACAAACATCGATTCGCGATCCGGGCCTGCTCAGCTTTGCCTCTGTCAGTATCCGCGGGAACGATGTGTATCGCGTACGCCCCGAAGCAGGTCTCGGCTTATGTCGGCACGCGATTGGTGAGGAGAAAACCGAAGTGCTCTGCGAAGCGGCTTCTGTTTGTTCGCCCGTGATAACGCGTGACCATGCTGTTTATGGTGGACTCGATGGAAAGCTCTATGTGGTACCTCTGGCGGGAGGTAAGCCGACCACGTTCACGACTGCCTTTGATGCGCCGATTACGGCTCCGGTCGCAATTGCCAACGGTAAGATTTATGTTCCGTGCGAGGATGGTTATCTGTATGTGCTAAATGCAGACGGTACTACTCCAAAGACTGAGGTTGCTCTGCCAGAACAGGATCTGGAGATCTGGAAAATCCGTAGTCCACTCACCGGCCCTTTGGCCAGTTCGAAATACGACTGGTATACCAACTATGGAGACTTTGGTGGAACAAATGCGAATGCTCAGGGACTGAAGCCACCTTTGCGAATGCGTTGGGCACGCCGACTGGAAGGGACTGTGAAACATCTTCCCGTCTGTGGTGGTGGCCGACTTTATACACATACAGCCGAAGGACAAATCATTGCTGTCGAGCAGGATACAGGGCGGCTGTTATGGAGACGTTATTGGCCTGATGTGTATCTGTCATTCACCTCGCCTCTTTATATTGATGGAAAACTATTGATTCCACAGGCGGGCATCAAAAAGTCACGCATGCGTTGTCTGGATGCCGCTACCGGAAAATTGCTCTGGGAGGCACCCTTTACCGGATCGCCTAGTTGGAGTCGTCAGTTTCCGCCGGTCGTGCATGGTAAGATCGCAATCTATGCTTCCGGTTCCGGTGAATATGCTGCTCAGGGAACAGAAAAGGCATTCACGTTCGGCGGTACACCAGCGATCAAACCAGACGGACGTGAAGTCATGAGCTGGATTTATTCGAATGACAATCCTTATTACCCCAAAGATCACCGTCCCCGAATCTGGGCCTGGGATCTGGATACGGGCAAGATTGTGTGGGAAAAAGATTTCTCTGAATATGGACGTGGCGGTAACGATTGTGGCATCGCCATTCTGGATGGCAAATTATACTACTCGACCTTTTTTGGTTACGCCAGCAGCCAGCGCAGACGACGTGGGTTGCCCGTCGAGAATAACGGCATTACCGCCTGTCTCGATCCCCAAACAGGTAAGGTCGTCTGGCTGACGAACAAATATTATGTCACCTCGAAATGTACGCTGAGTGCGCGTGATGGCCGGATTTATATTGGCGGTTATAATCGTGCGAATGAAAAGACACAGGATCGATTTGTCTGGTGCCTGAATGCGAAAGACGGATCGCTGGTATGGCAATCGGATGCGGTCACGTCGGCCCTGAATGTCGTGACCGTCGGCAAAGACTTTATTTTCTCCAATGCGTTACGGGGAAAAGGCAACGTCTTTGATCATCAAACGGGCAAGGTCCTCAGCAGTATTGGGCACAACTATGCCTGCTGTCGATTTACGCTCTCAGAGCCTTACGTCTTGGGAGCAAATATGGATATGATTGATTTGTCTGACAACGGCAAGCTGGTTTCAACGGGTCCTGCCATTGATTCTCGCGAGTGTCTAGGAGCGGTCGTTTCAAATGGACGAATTTTTTATACCTCTCAGGCCAGTGGTTTTGTGGTCTCACAGACTTTTGGAGAGGATTCGAAAATATTGCCCGCTATCTGGGAAAGGCCTTGATGTATAAGATCTTACTTCGAGGATGTTCGCTGAACTGATTAAGATCACATGAAGATATGATTCCGGCAGCCCAAAGAAAAAGTGCGAAATCGTTTGCACTCCCGATTCACTCACATTAAAATTCACCGATACGTTAGTACTAACGTATCCCCTGCTCCTGCAGGATTTTTTGTCAAGCATTGGAAATCAAGGAGAAATACATGAAAAGTCTGCTTACACTCTCAGTTGCGTTAATGTTCGTTGCAGCCAGTTCTTTCAGTTCTGCAGCAGAGCTGAAATCTGGTATCGAAGTAGGCGGAAGACCTGGAGCATATACAGTCAATGATTGTACGGGCCCGAACGCTGGTAAGTCACTTTGCTATCGCTGCAGCTATGGTGGCCGTCCCGTAGTCAACATCTTCGCACGCGAAATGAATGGGGATGTCCAGGATCTGATTGCCCAGATTGATGCCAAAGTTGGCGCAAACCGAAATCAGAAAATGGCAGCGTTTGTTGTTCACCTGACTGACGATGCTGACAAATCCAGTGCATCACTTAAAAAAATCGCTGACAGCAAAAAGATCAAGAACACACCTTTGACAAACTTCGAAGGCGAAGCCGGTCCTTCTTCTTACAAAATTTCCAAAGACGCCGACGTCACAGTTTTGATGTGGGTTGGAGGAAAAGTGAAAGTCAATCACGCTTTGAAGAAGAGCGATCTGTCAAAAGACAAGATCAATAAAATCGTTAAAGATACTTCCAAAATCTTGAACTAACGATTTGAGACGATCTCTTATCAATTGAGTAGACCCCGCTTTCCTGAACCGGTTAGCGGGGTTTCTATTTCCCGCCGCGTTAAGCCAAAACGAATCTTCACATTTCGTAGAGGGGTTTCAATGTATCTCAGTGCAAGGTCCGTTCGTTATTTTCCACAGCTGACAGTTCTCTGTTTCATTTGCCTGTTGATGGGATCACCTCGTGCTGACGCCGGTCAATCCAACAGTCTGATGGATATTTCCGCAGACGGCAAACTGCTTGCCTGTTCGAACCGTGACAGTGGAACGGTCACAATTGTCGATCTGGCATCAAATAAAAAACAAAGTGAAATCAAAGTCGGCAAACATCCGGAAGGCGTGACGTTTCTGGGTAACCGCCATCAGCTAGCGGTCGCCGTCTATGACGAAGACCGGGTTGTGTTTCTCGATGCAGACGCCGGCAAGATTACGGGTCAAACAGAAGTGTTTGATGAACCGTATGGCGTTGTCTCCACAAATGACGGCTCCCGGATCTTCGTTACGCTCGATTATCCGGGTCAGATTGTGGAAATCGATCCAAAGTCCAAAAAAGTCACACGAGAATTTTCATCGGGAAGTCATTTACGCGGCATCGCAATTTCTAATGACAATCAAAGCCTCTTTACGACCGAATACTATACCGCCCTGGTTCGACAGATTGATATCGCCAGCGGCCGAACAACTGATGAATGGCCAGGAGGAAGTACGGACAATCTTTCTCGTCAGATCACATTACATCCCCGTCGGGCGAAGGCGTATCTGCCTCATATTCGCTCACGGATTACTGTAGCACACGGTGCCGGTTCGATTTTTCCCATTGTCTCAATTGTTGATACCATAGCCAGTGAAGGAAAACGAAGACGGAAGATCCCCATGGATTCCTTTCGTGGAGCCCGTGTGACATGCAACCCCTGGGACACCGCAATCACCCCAGATGGAAAAACGTTCTTTGTCGTATTTGCCGGGACAGACGACCTCTACGTCTGCAATGTGATCGACGATGATTACCGCGAATTAACATTTCGCGATTCAATCAAACTGGGACATAATCCCCGCGCAGTACAGGTTGCTCCCGATGGAAACACCTTTTACGTTTATAATGCACTGGACTTCAACGTCGTTGCTTACGACACGCAAACACTGCGTCCCCAAGCGATAATTGATGTGACTGAGAACCCCTTGGGAGAAGAAATTCTCCTGGGAAAACAGCTCTTCTATACGGCACTGCAGCCTATGACAAGCCGTTTGTGGATTTCCTGTGCAAGCTGTCATCCCGACGGGCAGTCTGATGGAAGAACCTGGCATAATCCGGAAGGCTTAAGAAACACACAATCACTGGCCGGCATGGCCTGGACGCATCCGATTCATTGGTCAGCAGATCGAGACGAAGTGCAGGATTTCGAGCACACCATCCGCGGCCCTTTGATGCAGGGATACGGACTGGTGAGAGGAAAAATCAATTCTTCACTGGATGCCCCCAACAAAGGCTTATCGCAGGCACTGGACGCGATGGCCGCTTATTCGAATACACATAACTTTACAATGAGTCCTTATGCTAAAAAAGGTCTCAACTCAGCTGCGAAACGGGGACGCGAACTCTTCTTATCAAAACAAACGAAATGCGCCACTTGTCATAGTGGTCCCTTTCTGACAGACTCCGTTCCCACAGAGAATATTATTCGACATGATGTAGGGACTGCCGTTGATAACCCTGGTGAGAAGACGGGACCCGCGTACGACACGCCGACGTTGCTCGGCATCTATCGGACGGCTCCCTACCTGCATCACGGTAAAGCGGAATCGCTCGAGGAAGTATTCACCATTTATAATCATGACAACAAACACGGAAACACAAGTCAGCTTTCGAAACAGGAACTCGCCGACCTTGTCGAATTCCTGAAGGCGCTTCCCTTTGAAGACCCTGTCCCCCAAGCAAAATCTGCAGGGATGGTCAAAGTAGCGAAGTGATCTACTTAAGCGTGTTTAAGACAACTACCAGAAAGACTTTTCTTATGTCTGCAAAATCAATCTGTTTTGTATTCTCGTTGATACTGCTGCACGGCTGCAGTCAGAACACACCCGCTCCCACCACTTCTCCTGAAACCGAAGCAGCCTCTGAAACGGCTTCGGTAATGGTCGATAAAAAAGAATCTGCTATTCCCGGCGCAAAAACATTTGAGAAAGACGGCGTCACGGCGGAAATCGCCAGCTGGGAAGAAGCACAGGAATTCATCAAAAAACAAAAGGGAAAAGTTGTCGTTGTAGATTTGTGGTCAACGTGGTGCGAACCTTGTCTCCGCGAATTTCCGCAGCTGGTCGCATTACAAAAGAAGTATCCGGAAAAAGTGGTCTGCGTTTCTTTTAATCTGAACTATATCGGGAGCAAGGATTCTCCTCCTGAATCCAATAGCGAAGAACTCATGGAATTTTATTCCAAACAGAAAGCAGACATCGTCAATCTGATTTCCAGCACTCCTGATGAGAAACTCTACGAGAGCCTGAATCTGGCTGCGATCCCGGCAGCCTATGTCTACGGTCCTGATGGCAAGCTGAAAAAACGATTCGATAATGAAACGCTCGAATATGGTCAGGAAGGTTTCACATACGAGAAACATATCGAACCGCTGATCGATAAGATGCTGAAGCCTGCACAGCAGAAGCCGGAATAATCACCTATGAGCTCTACCCGTTCAAGCAAACGTGATATAAATCGAAGACATGATCCCCGCCAGCAGTAACGCAATCAGGCGCGGGTCGGTCACGCCGGTAAGTTTGTGAAATACAATTTCTTTCAACGGGTTTTTCCAGCACATCATTTCGATCTGATCAGCGGTCGGCGGTGGTGTGAGTAGACTGACAACCACAAAGACCACCGAACAAATCACAAACAGCCACCATGCCTGCAGCATGAAGGGAATTCCTAAATCGTTTGTGATCATTCCAAAGCCGAAGTCTAATGCAAAAGTCAGCGCACCTAAAATTGAGCCGACGATCAAAGTGACCAGTGAAGCTTTTGCCGTTCCCCGTTTCCAGAGAACGCCCCAGATAAAGACCACCGTAATCGGAGGAGCCAGACAGGCAATCATGCTGTTCAGCCCGGAAAATATGCTCTCGAACTTGCTGCCCATTGTTGACCAGCCAATTGCCAGAATCATCACGACCACTGCAGTAATTCGTCCCACCACCACCAGACGTGCATCGCTTGTTTCCGGTTTGAGTTTTTTCACAACGTCGATACTGATTAACGTCCCCGTACTGTTCAAGGCACCGGCAATCGTACTCATTAGTGCTGCCAGCAAGCCAGCCGCAATCATGCCTTTCAGGCCTTCAGGAATCAGTTGACTGATTAAGACGGGGAGCGCGCTATTGGGATTATCTCCAATTTGATCTTGAAACAGGACATACGCGAGAACTCCAGGAAAAACCATAATCATCAATGGCAGAATTTTAATGAAGCCTGCAAAGAACGGTCCAAACTGAGCATCCTTTTCGGTCTCGGCACCCAAAACCCGCTGCACGATGGTCTGATCGGCACACCAGTACCAAATTCCCAGAACCGGATATCCCAAAACGAATGCGAACCAGGAAAAGCCACCGCTCTCATGCAGCATGCTCATGTGCTTTTCCGGGAGTGCTGCACGGAGCTTGGTAAAGGAATCGATTCCCTGCTCATTCAAAGCACCCACTGCAAACCAGGTGATTGCAATCGACCCGATAATCAGCAGCACTGTTTGAATAGACTCCGTAATCACGACCGCCTTCAATCCCCCCATCACGGTATACAACGTTGTGATTGCAGAAATCACGATCACCGAGGTAAAGACATCAATCCCGAAGAACTCATGCATGATAGTGGAACCGGCATAAAGGGTCATGCCGATATGAATAAACAACGCCGCAACAACCCCCATGATCGCCAATACGATCCGAGACCCCGCGCTAAAACGTTGTTCCAGAAAATCGGGGAGCGTCACCACACCACTGCGATGATAGATTGGCGCAAATACCAGCCCTAAGATGATCAATGTGAATGCCGCCAGGCACTCGAAGTTCCCCACGACTAATCCTACGCGATATCCGTCTGCGGCGAGACCAATCAAATGCACTGTCGAGATATTGGTCGCAAATAAAGACAACCCAATTGTAGGCCATTTGAGGGAACGTCCCGCGAGGAAATAGCCATCGACAGTCTGCTTTTGCTTGCGGCCGACGTACAATCCCAACCCGGTGATCAAAATCAGATACGCCAGAATGATTGCAGAATCGAGTAATGAAATATTAAGTTGGGTGGCAGCCGACAGGAATGGCCCGTTCATAGATGTTCAATCAAGTCAGAGATTCGGTAGGAGAAGTTTCCAGAGTATTATCCACGTCAGGATGCAAATCAGAAACGTCGAGAGGAGACAGGCCAGATTGTAGAGCCATTTGATTGAATTGCTTAATCAACTGACACCCCACGGGAATTCCAGTTTTAAATCGTTCCAAGCGCGCTACCTCTTCTGGCTCACCAGGATAATAGACTTTCCCGTCTTTGTGAAGTGGCTGCAACCCACCCCAGCGCTGAATCATCTCTGTAATCCGTTCCTGAAATGAATCGACAGAAGTGAACCGGCTGATATCAATCGCGCCGACCAAGCCTCCCAGCAATCGTCTTTGAGAAAGGTCGCCGTACATTTTGGGAATGTCAGGTCCAATCGGTGCGCCCCCCAGAAGCGCGCACAAAACGTCGATCATCAACCCCAAGCCCGAGCCTTTGAATCCACCGAACGGAAACAACGCAACGACTTCATTCGGATCAGTAGTTCCCTGCCCATTCGAGTCCAAAGCCCAGTCTTCTGGAATGGAAACCCCTTCCGTCGCGGCATTGGCAATCGTGTTCCAAGGTGTAATACTCGTTGCCATATCCAGACAAAGTGATTTCCCTTTTTTTCCCGGTGCTGTGATACAAATCGGGTTCGTCCCGCAAAACGGTTCTCGTGCTCCGTGTGGTGTGACCATCGGGTCGACGTGCGTAAAAGCAAAACCAATCATGCCAGCTTGAGCCATCCTTAACCCATAATACGCCAGTGCGCCGCAATGTGAAGAGTTACAGACCGAAACCCAGCCTGCTCCGGAATCGCGGGCCAGTTCAATCGCATGGTCGGCAGCTTTAACCATCGCCAGTTGCCCCAGTCCGTGATCCCCGTCAACGCGGCCAGCTGCCGTTCCCAGTTGCTCCCATTGCATTTCAGGACGGGCATTGATGCTCTGCTGACGAATCCGTTCCAGATAATGCGGTAATCGTGCGACCCCATGCGAGTCGATGCCGCGCAAGTTTGATTCCACCAAAGAGTCCGCTACCAGCTCCGCATCCGCTTGTCTTAAATTGGCATGTGCGAGTAACTGAAAACAAAAATCCCGCAATGCATCGGCTTCAACCAGAGCACTCTTCACTTGAATTTGTGGCAAAAGGGCACCTCTATTAAAATTGTCATTTCACTAACAGAAAGGAATCAGGCAAACAGGTCATACATCACCTCGCCGTGCACGTCCGTTAATCGGAAATCACGGCCGGCAAACTGATAGGTCAGCTTTTTATGATCCATCCCCAATAAATGTAAAATGCTGGCATGCAGATCGTGGATGTGAACCTTGTTTTTAACAGCATAATATCCATAGTCATCGGTAGCACCATACTGCAATCCCCCTTTGACGCCACCTCCTGCCATCCACATCGTATAACCTTGCGGATTATGATCACGACCATCATTACCCTGGCTGACAGGTGTCCTGCCGAATTCTCCTCCCCAAAGAACCAACGTATCTTCCAGTAGACCACGCGATTTCAAATCTTTGAGCAAGGCTGCGATTGGCTGATCAACTTCCATCGCATTTCGGGGAATCGCCGTTTTTAAGCCAGCATGTTGATCCCATTTGTAACTATGTGTAATTTGAACGAAACGCACTCCCCGCTCTGCAAATCGACGTGCCATCAAACATTGACGTCCGAAATTTTTCGTAACATCATTATCCAGACCATACATCTTCTGAGTCGTCTCAGATTCGTCGCTGATATCCTGTAGTTCAGGCGCCGCCGTCTGCATGCGATAAGCCAACTCGAAGGAATTGATCCGCCCCTCAAGTGCCGCATCGGGACCGGAATGTTCCAAATGTTCCCGATTCATCTGCTGCATAAAATCCAATTCCTGGCGTTGCACAGCTAATGGAATGCCGCTTTTATTTTTAATAAATGGAATCAGTGCGCGGTCAGCCGGAATACTGGCATTTCCGATGGGCGTCCCCTGATAATCTGCAGGCAGGAAAGAGGAGCTGTAGGCATTCACGCCGCCATGAGTCAACGTCGGACAGACGGTAATAAAACCAGGCAAGTCCCGATTCTCAGATCCCAAACCGTAGGTGATCCAGGATCCCATGCTGGGGCGAACAAAAGTATCACTGCCCGTATGCAATTCCAACAGTGCTCCCCCGTGACGGGAGTTAGAACCATACATCGAATTGATAATACACATATCATCAACGCAACCCGCCACATGCGGAAACACTTCACTCACCCAGGCACCACTCTCACCATGCTGCTTGAACTTCCACGGTGATCCCAGCAAGTTACCAGTCGTTGCAGAGAAAACACGAGGCTTGTCAAACGGAAGTGGCTTGCCACTATCTTTCTGTAATTGGGGCTTATAATCAAAAGTATCCATATGCGAAGGGCCGCCGTGCATAAACAGAAAGATGACACGCTTGGCCTTCGGAGCGAAATGCGGCTGCTGGACGACTTTCTGTTGCGCAGCCTGACCATCACTTCCCAATAAAGCAGCTAAAGCAAGGCTACCAAAGCCGGCAGAACTTCTGCGCAGCATCTCCCGACGCGAGATCACCGTGTGTCCGTTATTTGTCTTCCATCGATTCATGCGAATTCCCATTCAAAACAAACCTTCAATCTCTGCGTTGGCTCAACCTCTAATCCACAAACAGAAATTCATTGGAGGCAATCAAAACCCGACACAAACTCTGCCAGGTTCGCTGCTCTTTTTCCTCGTCCGACATCTCTAACGAATTCAATTTCTGTCTATATTGTCCGACATAATTCAGCGCCCGAGACGTTTCCATCACTGTCGCAGGACGGCTGAATATTTTCTCATAAATTCGATTTACCCTGGCAGGATTATCCAAGTGTGTCTCATGCATAATCTGGTTGGCCAGGTCCATTGTATTCTGCATTACGAATTCACTGTTCATCATGAAGAGTGCCTGTGGTGCCACCGTGGTATGCGTACGGTCGCCAGAGAGAACACTCGGATCAGCAAAATCAAAAGCCTGCAGTACTTCATATAAGGCACTTCTCACAATCGGTAAATATACAGAGCGACGATTGGTCTGATAAACCACCGGATTGACATTACTGGTACTTGTCACATACTTCCGGTTCTCGACGCTCAACAGTGAGCCTCCCATTTCATAGTCGATTTTTCCACACACGGCCAAAATGGAATCGCGAATCGCTTCCGCTTCCAGCCGTCTGCGATTCATCCGCCAGAATAAACGATTCTCGGGATCAACGGCTGCTAGTTCCGCATTATACTTCGTACTCATCTGATAAGTCGCAGACAGCATGATTAAACGATGCATCGACTTGATCGACCAACCATTCTCAACAAATTGAACCGCCAGCCAGTCCAGCAGCTGTGGATGTGTCGGACGCTCTCCCAGTTTCCCAAAATTATCAGGCGTTCGCACCAGTCCTGTTCCAAAATGCCAGCGCCAAAGTCGATTCACCATCACACGTGCCGTTAAAGGATGCTGACCGCTGGTTAACCACTGGGCTAACTGCAGACGCCCGCTCTGTTGATCATTGATGGGCCGCTGATTCTCTCCCTCAATAATTTGCAGAAACTGACGAGGGACTTCTTTCCCCAGCGTGAAGTGACTTCCCCGCAGATGCACTTTGACGTTTTCTGGCTTTTGCTCTGAAACGGCCATCGCTGTCGGATATTGAGGCAGTGTTTTTTCCAGTTCTTTCCGGGTGGCTCTTTTTTCTGTAAGCTTTGTTTTACTTGTGGCAGCATAATAATTTTCGCGGTCCGCAGGTAACGCAAACGGCCCTTTGGGATCATACAGTACGTTACGAATCGCCTCCCGCTCAGCATCCGGCAGTGATTTCGCTTTTTTGCCTGCGTCCGTTTTCAGATAAGCCTGCCACTCTTGCTCGACTTCTGTAAACAAAGCCCCGTAAAGCTGAGCAGCCTGTTTCAGTCGCTGCTCTCCAGGCAAATCATTCAAATTTTGAAATCGCTGGTAGAGAGGGCCGAGCGTTTCTGGCGTCTTGCCCGTACGTACAAGTTCATTCCATACGAAAAAGGGAGATGTCTTCTCCTCTGCAACTTTCGTCAGATAGTCGGCCCACTGTGCTGTGATACTGCCAATGAGTTTACTCTCGGGAGTCGCAACATCGGCGATGAAGTTCTGCTCTTTCTTGGAAGGTTCCCGAGGCGCTGCAATCAATAACTTATCAATATGCGGAAAGGGAATCTTACTTTCCAGACGAATCTTATTTTTTCCTTTAGTGAACTCGTAGAAACCTTCTACCTTCCATTGCTGTGACTTGGGATACCAGCTTCCGGTAACTTCTCCTGCCGCATTATTTTTGACTAATTGACCATTAATCAAAAGCTGAACCGGCCGTGCCGCCGCAGCTGCATAACGAATTTCGAATTGATATCGCCCCGTTTTCGGCAGTTCAATTTCATATTCCGCGATATTAGGCAGCATTCCGTTATTATAAATGACTCCAATCCCCTCGCCGTAACCGGTCAGGGATTTTTTCACATTGCCCGTCTGATAGTTTTCTGCTTCCACAATCAGAGCAGAATCCGACGAATTGGGTTCCCGCGTTTCGCCGATCGGTTTTGTTCCCTGCATCAATTGATCAGCGTGTTTTTTAATCTCAGCCGCCAATAAATAATCGGATACTCGTTTTCGCTCTTCCGTCAGTAATTGTTCATCGGATCGTTTCACTACAGCTAGAATCTTCGAGTCCAGGTCGGCAATCTGTTTTTTATGTTGCTCCAGCACTTGAATCTCTTCAGGACTGGCCAGAGTCCGTTCCTGCCAACGGGCAACCACTTTGAAGTTTTCCATTGTCTTTGTGCTTTTGAAGATGCCCGCCAGCGAGTAATAATCTTCAATCGGAATCGGATCGAATTTATGAGTATGACAGCGGGCACACCCCATGGTCAGCCCCATGAAGGTACGGCCGACGGTATCCAGTTGCTCGTCAATAATATCCATCTGCATCTTGGTTTGATCGTCTTCCGCCAACATCTTGGCTCCGATCGAGAGAAAGCCGGTCGCAGTAATTTTCTCGACACGGCTGTCATCATTGACCTGCTCAGCCAGAATATCTCCGGCCAATTGTTCCTGGACGAACTGATCAAAAGGCTTATCTTTATTGAATGCAGCAATCACATAATCACGGAATCGAAATGCGTTCGCATAGGACAGGTTTTCGTCGAGTCCATTTGAGTCAGCATACCGCGCCACATCCAGCCAGTGCCGGCCCCAGCGTTCTCCGTAGCGGGGCGATTCCAGTAGCCGGTTTATCACCTTAGCAAAAGCATCCGGAGAATCATCTTTGACAAAATCGTCGATTTCTTTTCGCGTGGGCGGCAAACCAATCAAGTCAAAAGTGGCGCGGCGAATCAGGTTCTGCTTCTCTGCAGGAAGAGCGGGCGAATATCCCTTCTGTTCCAACCTCGATAAAACAAAAGTGTCAATCGGGTTCTGAACCCACTCGGATTGTTTAACCCGTGGAAGATCTGGCGTTTGAGGTGGTTGAAAGGCCCAGAAGGCTTTCTCCTGCTCAGTGAAAAGCGGCCCCTCGGGATTTCCGTCTGTGGATTGTACAATCGGTTTTGAGTTCGGCCAGTAGGCTCCCAGCCGAATCCATTCGGTCAAATCGCTGATCTCTTTTTGAGACAACTTATCTTTAGGCGGCATATGTAATTGGCCGCTATGGTTTACAGCGCTAATCAACAGGCTCTGCTCGGGCTTCCCGATGACGACAGACGGCCCCCGCTCTCCCCCTTTGACTAATGTCGACAGGGAATCGACGCGAAATCCGCTCTCGACAGAATCCTCACTGTGACAGTCATAACACTGGTTAATCAATAACGGTCGGATTCGTTTTTCGAAGAAAGCTTCTTTTTTCAAGTCAGCATCAGCTGCCAGAAGCGGACGGCTCAGGGGCATCATGACAGTAATGCATAATCCCAAAATTACCAGAAGTCGTCGTTTCATCGTGATGTATCCAAAAGCACATTTGTTTTTTGTAATCAACTACTTAGACGTAATAGCTCTCTCCATGAATCGCAAATCATGACATTGATTCTATCGCAAGATCATACTCAAACGCCATGATTATATATTATATACAATCATGTTTCGCAAACAAAATCAACTGCAGATCAGACCTTCTCACGCAGTTTTTCAAGATTGGCCGGACAGGCGAGAATCAAGTTTCAAATTGAGGCTGAGAATCAGATTGCCAAAGTGACGTCTCTGGGCTCATCTTCTGAAACCAGCTGTAGCTTTCAATTACAAAACGGACTTGGAAATTTCGACTGAGTGAATGCTGTTGCATGACTACTAATTTTGGCGACCGTCTCCAGGAAGTAAAGAGAGCCTACCATAGCAATCAATTATTTCTGATTCACAATGTCCCGATTTACAGTACCACTTTTCAATCCCGTTTACTTAATGCCAAGCAAACCCAGGTAGCTGCATAGCATACACGTTTACTACCTGAGTTTTACCCGTTGAAACGAAGGTAAAAAGAGAACAACCAAGCTAATCCACAAACATCCATTGCAAACAAAATTACACTTACAAAAAAACAAAACATCTTAAGATTCATGATTCTTACTGACCATGAACCAGATCTCTCTGCGGTTTATCACTTAGAAAAACGAAGCAATGAAAACCTGAGAAAACAGATTATCGACCTCAAAGAAAACATTTTGCACCAAAAAACAAATTTACAAGTATTTTGTTGAATACTAAACATAATTTCTTAAACTGGATTCATCCGTACAACTACACCAAGTGCCTCATCCTGATTCTCAACAAAAGGGCCACTCAAATGTTGAAGATTACCAGACCTCCACGCGCATTCACTCTGATAGAGCTGCTCGTGAGCATTTCCATCATCGCCTTACTAATTGCTCTGCTCTTACCAGCAGTCATGCAGGCCCGCGAAGCAGCCAGACGCACTCAATGCAGAAACAATCTCAAACAAATTGGCCTTGCGCTACATAATTATCATGACGCTCATTATTCATTTCCTATCGGTGCACGGTCTCAAAATGGATTTGGCCTCTCGTTCTGGCCTGGTTTGTTGCCGGCGCTTGATCAAGGGAATCTTTATCAGCAATTCGATCATGATTCAATTCAGAATGGTTTTCCTTTTTTTTCGTGGGTAAAGAATGGTCCATTATTGGATGGGGTGATCATCCAGGCAATGCGTTGTCCGTCTAGTCCTTTAGAAGAAACTCATCCAATGGGAATTTACATGCATATGCAGCCATCCTATGTGGGTATCTCAGGTGCCTCCAATGAGGATGGATTTCCAGCCAAACGAATTTCTTTTTGCTGTAGTCCGATCAGCCCTCCCGATGGGATTCTCTCAGCAGATGGAATTTTGATTCCCAATGCGAATATAAAACTACGAGACATCTCTGATGGTACATCCAATATGATCGTGGTAGGCGAAGCGTCCAACTTTATTCTTGACGATAACAGAGATAAGCAACATGTGGGAGGGGCATATCCAATGAGTTGGATCACAGGTACATTCGGAAAAGATACACCTCCCAATTATGAACCGACGAACCTGGCCTTCCCTCCTCCTTGTTACAACATTACAACGATTCGCTATTCGCCTAACTCAAACTATGATCAACCAGGCATACGTAATAACCACGGCCCCAACAACCCCCTTGCGTCTGCTCATGAAGGGGGAGTCATGGTCTTATTGGCAGATGGTTCAGCTCGTTTCGTCAGTGAAAATATCAATCTGACCACATTGAAGCGACTGGCTGTCCGCGACGATGGCTATCCTGTCGGAGAGTTTTAACAAAACCGCTAAACTACTCTCTCAATCTCACACGCTAAAATGCTCATTCTCAGAGCAAGTCAGAAAAACTCTATCACAAATGTTGGGAGCGTGGCTCCCTTTCTTTCCGGGGCGTTCTAAGCGTAAATATCGCCCCTATCCTCTATGCTTAGTTTTTATGGAGAAAGTCATGAAACGTTGTTTGTGTATCAGCCTCTGTTTTTTTGTGTTATTCAGCAGTTCGCTCTTTGCCAAGAAGAAGCGCTGGAAACATGTGAGACGCTGTGTACCTTGCGTACCTTGTGCCCCCAAGGTTCATCCTTGTGTTTGTGGTTTGATTGATGTCGGAACCTTTTGGATTGGTGAAACAAATCCCGCTCCTGGACCAGGTTGCCAGAATCCAGAACCGATCTACTTACCTGGACCGAATTATACTTATGGTATTTGCCAGACAATTGGTTGTACCGGAGGTGGTTGTATTCATGTTTCTCCAATACCGCGACCAACACCACCTCAGCCAATTATAAATGAACCAATTCAGTATAATTCTAACCGACTTTTTGATTCAAAATATCATCAATGCACTAAGCATACCCCTAAGTTTATTGAGATGGAAGTCACTAAAAATGGGGGAAAAAAAGAGACGATCAAAGTCAAGATGTTCTTCATTGAAATTGATTTCATGCTCATTGCCAATGACTACGGATTAAAAATTAATCCTAAGCTCGAAGATCCACGACTGATTCTTGTTGGGTTTGAATCAACTGATCCACCAGGAAAAGAACCTATATATACAAAGAAAAATAATAATGTACGAGAAGCGATAGTGGAGATGAAAGATCCAAATGGCAAACTGAAAAAAGCAATTGTCTTTCTGGCTCCCTAGATAAAATATCCAGAGCCATTCAAAGGGATAATTCCGAACGAGCCTCAGGTTTGTTTAATTCTGAGGTTCGTTTCTTTCTTGAGATGGACTTGAAACAAAATCTTCTAGCTTTAGTCGGGGACGTGCACTCCTCACACATCGCGCACCCAATCCAACATAAGCTTGACTACGATGCACAAAGGATCGCAATAGAGGATCACGATTCTTACGATTCACGATGGGATTCCCGTCAATGATCACTGAGTCACTTCCACCTCGAACGACACGATGATTTCTTAAAGAAGTGGGAGTTTCATATGAAGACTCTAATTTCTCATTGGAATGAGAGTAAACCTGGGTACAAGTCCATTCAGCTACATTGGAACAAAGGCCAAAAATTGGGGGAGTCGTTGGCAACAGGTCAAACAAGGGATAGCCAACAGGTAAGAACTGGTCCTGAATTAATTGTGATTCCTCAGGTAATTGGTTTCCCCAGGAAAAATCCGCCTTACCAGCTTGCGTTGCTGCATACTCCCACTCGAATTCTGTTGGCAGACGTTTGCCTTCTTCTTCGGCTAAATTCACGGCCATATCATAATCAAACAACACCGCATAATCAGGACCTTCTCTTCCAGGAGGCCGTAGGTTCGGATTTGCTTCATAGAACTTTGTATAATTTTCTACAGAAAGCTCCCTAGTGTCCATCCAAAAACCAGGCATGTTACGGTAGTGCTGAGGTAGAAAGTATTTTCCATCCCCACCAAAAGACGTTCGATTCGAATCCTCAAGGTACGCCATATCCTTGGTCAGTTCTTTTGAATTTTGAATCTTTATGGAAGTAAGTCTGATATGGTTGTGGTGATTTTTGTCTCGTCTAAAAACGCGATGGCTAAATACTTCAGGAATGCCTTCATGCTTATCTGGCACATGCCGATAGACTTCGTGAAACCGTTCATTATCAAAGTAAGCCACCACCAGATAATCACCCGGTTCCAGTGGGAGCGTGACAGGAGACTTAGTTTTGGCATGAATGATCTGTTCGGGTAAAGGCTCTCCGTTTTTTTTGCTGAGGGGAATAAATGCCACCGAAGCGCCCTCTGGTTCCGTATTCAACGTCACAATTGGAACGTCTGAGGGAAAAGGGGGAGGTGAAAAGAGCTGCCACACCAAAGGTATGGAGACGAAAGCAACACAGGCTGACAGACCGAAAACAACCGGTTTCTGTTTCACTCGCCGCCATAACCGCCCTAAAAATGAAATACGACGTGCCTGAATCGGCTTCTCGCTCAGGAACAATTTCAAATCAGCGGCCATCTCACTCGCGGTTTGATAGCGATCCCGTTTGTGTTTCGAAAGGGCTTTGAGACAAATGGTCTCCAGATCACGAGGAACCGATGCATTGATCTTACGAGGATGAACCGGATCCTTGCTCAGAATATCTTGCAGCACTTCATGAGGCTCCCCATCAAAGGGAACCTTATTCGCCAGTACGCGGTACAGAATCGCTCCCATTGAATAAATATCGGAAGGGCCTTCGATTTCAGAAGAGCGTCCCCGCGCCTGCTCGGGGCTCATGTAGGCCAATGTTCCTAATACGGTTCCGGAATTCGCCAGGCTGGCCGACAGATCAATGCGTTTGGCTAACCCGAAATCAGTAATGTGCGGCTCTCCAGCTTCATCAATCAGAATATTGCTTGGCTTGAGATCGCGATGAATCACCCCTCGTTGATGGGCGTGCTCCAATCCCTCTGCTAATGCCAGGCAAATTCGAGCGGCCTGCTCAAATGGGAGAGTCTGTTTTTCTAAATACGCGCGAAGAGTCTGTCCCTGGATATACTTAAAGACAATATATCCGCGACCGTCTATTTGGCCGGAACTATAAACGGGGACAATATTCGGATGATGCAACTTCGCAGCCGCCTGGGCTTCATGGAGAAACAGTTCTATTTGCTGCTTTCCCTGCAACTTGGATGAAGGAAGCTTAACGGCGACCTGACGTTTGAGCTCCAGGTCCCAGGCTCTCCAGACCGTTCCGAACGCACCAAAGCCCACCTTTTCCAGTAGTTCAATCTCACCGATTTTGAGAGGTGCTTCGGAAAAGTCCCGCCCCACGGAAGAAAACTCATTGACGCGGGTTAATAACACATCAGAGTAATCGGGGAATAAAGAAATATATTCATCGGAGGATGGCTTTTCCCCCTGCTCTGACCGGTAGACATAATCTAAGCGAACCAGCTCTACCAGTAACTCAGGACGAGATGATTGCTCAACCTGAGACAGATAGTCATCAATCTGAGGGCGACCCCCTGTCTTCCAGGAAGACTCAAAGGCATCACAAATCAGATCAATCTGATTTGCTAAAACATAATCCGCATCGATCGGTCGATCTGAATCAGGAGAAATCATTACTCCAACTCTCTTGCCCATGCAGCACGTATCAACCGCAGCTTCCTCGTTACCGTGGGAATCGAGATCTTCAACTGCTTGCTGATTTCCAGACTTGTGTATCCTTCCAATCTGAGAACCGCAATTTCGCGAAGTTGATCATCACGTAAAATGCCTAATAATTTTTCATATTCTTCTTGAAGCATCACCAGGTATTCAGGAGTCGGCTCGTCAGACACCAACTGCTCGAAAGTATAACCACTGTCCTCAGAATTACTTAATGACTTCGGAGTGGTGTTCCCGCCGCGTTTGAGAGCCGTTTCTTTGCGAATATGGCTGGCTGCCTTTCGTTTTGTCAGCGCCAGCAGCATCCACCAGAGTGTATCACGATTGTGTATCTTATCGAACCGCCCTTCGTTGGCACCGCGCCAAAGACTCTCAAATACAGAAACAGCAATATCTTCTGCTTCGAGACTTCCTTGAGGACAATTGCGAATACGAGCTTCGGCCTGATTTACCAGTTTCCCAAAATACCGATCCCACAATTTCTGAGCGGCATCGGCCTCCCCCTCTTTGAGGGCTTTCACCCAGTTCGTGACAGAATATCGATCCTGCTCTTCCATCATGATGGCCCATCTGATGTCGATTGAAACGTTAAATCAAGTGAGAAACTTACGTTAGCATACTCCCCATCGTACCCAACTCCCTGATGTAATATCCAGCGTTATCACAGAATGACACATTTTTTTTGTACGAGCTTCATTTAGCTATTGTTGGATCATTTTCTAATTTTTTGATCCACAGCGACCAGAATTCACGGTTTTACTATCAAACCAGGTAACTATTTGTGAAATCATATCTCTACATGAAACGCCAGAGAAACAAACGCTGCAGAGAAAATGGAAATCGCCTGAGTCTCGACGCGCATAGCTTAAAGCCTCGTACTGTCGAGTGAAACGACAACACGGAAACAAGACTGATTAGAATGAATCATTACCGCTGAATCGCGCCATGCTCGGTGTGGAGCTGCTTGACAACATAATCCATCAACTGTTGTGCCTCGCCTGAAGTAAGCGTATGTGCTTCATCGCGGAACATCATCCGAATCGTCAAACTCATCGCATCGGCCCCGATACTTTCACCCGTGAAAGTATCAACACAAATGACGCTTTCCAGTTTTGGATTCAGCTCGACCGGTGCGTCACTCTCTTTGCGTGGCTCGACTTGCAAATTCGCGACCGCAGACGAAAACGCATTTTCCAGCGATGCTTCAATCTCAGCGTAACGTAAATCGATCGGCACCTGGATCGAAATATCGCGGGCAATCACCTGCGTCCGCGCCAGGCCGCTAAACATTCGAGCGGGCGATTTCACCTGAACCAACGCAGAGAGATCCAATTCGAATCCATACAAAGGCACGCGTGCACGGTCCTTAATCCCCAGTGCATTCAAGTCGATTCTTCCGAGTGCGCCGATCCGCTGATCCCCGTGCTTAATCGCAGCGAACTCTTCAGCAAGATACCCCTTCGCGGGCGAATCACTTTCATAGGAAATCGCATCAACACTGATATGAGCAAACAGATTTTCAACCAGCCCCTTGGCACGCAGAAAATCAATCTCCTTCTCGGCTGCAATCCAGGCAGAATCATTTACAGGACCTCCCAGCACACCACCAATCATCCAGCGTTCATCAATCAATTCCGCATTCTGACGGAATGTACGATCAATCTCGAAAAACCGAAAACTGCTCGCGCCGCGTCGCGCGTTCCGCTCCGCCACTTCAATCAAACTTCCCACCAAGCTCTGGCGGAGTGTCGTCATTTCTTTGGAAATTGGGTTCTGCACCTGAATCGAATCGCCGGGCCATTGACTGAACGATAAGGCAACCTGCTCCGTCGTAAGCGGAGGCGTGCGGCATTCCAGGAAACCGTTGCTCGTCAAAAATATCGCGACGCTGGTTCTGAGCCCGTCTGTTTCTGAAACACGACCTTTCGTCGTTGTCGCCACCATCGGCTTCATAACAATACTGTCATACCGCAAGAGTCGCGCGACATCTTCGGCGAGTACAACTTCATTATTCACATCCACACGCCAGGTCGGAACTGAAATCGTCAGATTATCATCGTGCGTCATTTCCAGCTTGGAAAGGCACTCTTTAATTTGCTCGTCACTGATCTCCGTACCTAACAGCTTCGAAAACCGACCAGAATCCAAAGCGAATGTCGTCCGTTCGCGTACACTCGGATAACTATCTGTGATCGCCGATGCTGGCTGAGCCTGAGCGAGTTCTGTATTCTGAAGCAATTCCGCAGCACGGTTAAACGCACCGCTCAACATGTCATTCGGATCAGTCCCACGTTCGAAGCGATACGAAGAATCAGTGCTGATCCGCAGCTTCCTCGATGAAGTCCGAATACATACCGGATCAAAACAGGCGGCTTCCAGCAAAATGCGTTTTGAGCTCTCGGTTGTCTGGGAATCCCAGCCCCCCATAATCCCCGCGAGTGCAATTGGCTTCTCGGCATCAGCGATGACCAACGGTTGCTGTGCGCCATCCACTTCCGACTCATCCAATAGTTTCAGTTTTTCATCCTTGCGAATACGGCGGACTTCAATCCGGTTTCCTTTCAAGGAATCGAAATCGAATGCGTGTAAGGGCTGTCCCCATTCCAGCATCACAAAGTTGGTAATATCGACCACGTTATTAATCGGACGCAAGCCCGCTGTTTGCAGGCGACTCTGCAACCAGTGCGGTGAGCTGCGAACCTGAACCCCATTAAACACCTGGCAGGCATACCGCGAGCACAGCGAAGTATCATCAATTTCAACCGCGACAGATTCACTCTGATTTGCAGCAGGCTGAATCACCCGCGCGCTGGGATACTTCAGCTGCATATCAAGCACAGCTGCCACTTCACGGGCGATCCCGATCATTCCCAGACAGTCAGGACGATTCGGCAGCACAGAAACTTCGACTAATGATTCCTGAAACGGGGAAGCAGCTGGCAGGCTTGCACCGAGCGTCGCTTCATCTTTGAAGACCTGTAAACCAGATGATTTGGCGATCAGGCCCAGCTCGCCATCCAGGCAGATCATCCCTTCAGAACGAATGCCTTTGAATTTCCCTTCGGAGATCAATGCACCGCTTGGCAGCTTCGTGCCGGCAACCGCGACGGGAACGCCCCAGCCAATCTCAACCGGATGAGCAGTGGCGCAAACAATCGTAACCAGCTTGCCTTTTTCAATTTCAACCAGGCACTCAAACAAGTGGTCCGCGTCACCAACAGGCTTCTTCTCACGAATAAAACCAACCTTGATCGGCTCCAACACTTGTGAAAGATCATGCTCTTCTTCGACTTCCAGGCCCACCGTCATGAAGGCATCAAGCAGTTCGCTCTCTTTGCAATCTTCAGATAGATAATCGCGCAACCAACCAGTATTTATTCGCATCTTTCTCTCTCTCTGCCAGAAATATCGTGCCAGCTTTTACCAGGAAATGTTCATTAAAACTGACGCAAAAACGCTTCTTCATTTTCATACATCAGTCGGATATCAGTGATCCCGTGTCGAATCATCGCCATCCGATCCAGTCCCAGGCCGAAGGCAAATCCCTGCCATTTTTCTGAGTCGACCCCGCCGGCTTCCAGAACTTCAGGACGAATCATCCCGGCTCCCAGAATTTCCAGCCATTTGCCGTTAAACATTACATCCACTTCCGCACTCGGCGTTGTGAATGGAAAATAACTGGGACGGAAACGGAGTTGAACATCGTCGCCAAACAAAGCGCTGGCTAATTGATACAAGACCCATTTCAGATCAGCAAAGCTAATATTCTCATCAATGGCAATCACATCCAGTTGATGAAAAATGGGAAAGTGCGAGGCATCAATTTCATCCCGCCGATAACAGCGACCTGAAGTCATCGATCGCAAAGGAGGTGGACCAAAGTTCTTCATCGCCCGCGTTTGAAAGGCAGAAGTATGAGTCCGTAATACATTCCCTTTGGTGGTATAAAATGAATCGTGCATATCACGCGCCGGATGCCAATCGGGTGTATTCAATGCATCGAAGTTAAAGAATTCCGTTTCCACCTCGGGATAATCATCGTAGCGAAATCCCAGACCAATCAGAATCGATTTTACTTCTTCCATCGTCGTCATCAGCGGATGCCGATGGCCTGATAAGGCACGAACGCCGGGCAGCGTTACATCAATGGCTTCGATATCAGGACCCGACTTTTCGCTCTCTTCCAACTGAGATTTTTTTTCAGTCAGTCCAGTCTGGATGCTCTGTTTAATCGTATTGAGCGTCTTTCCAAACTCACGTTTTTCCTCGGGTGATAACGACTTCAACTGGGCCTGCAGGGATTTAAGCTTCCCCTTTTTTCCCAGGTATTGGACGCGCACTTCATCCAGTTCTGAAAGAGTTTGTGCGGCCGCGATGCTTTCCATCGCCGCTTCTACCAGCGCGTCATTGTTGTCAGACATTGTAATTCTTCAGGTTCTTGAATTTCTCTGTTAGTAGATTCAGCACTTTACGGATCAGTAACTCGCACATATCTCATGAAGAGATAACGAGTTGCGCGCAAAGTCCACCCTAAGTCCGGGATTGTAACTATTCCGATGAAATTCTGCAACCACCCTAAAAACAGAGTGAACTCCATTCATCCGAAGCCCTGTGTACCGCTGTGCTTAACGATTCCTATGCATCCGCGACACAATCCGAGATCGGACACCTTGTAATAAGGACAGAAAAAGCCAGCCTCTGGTTCCCTCTCACAGAGTTCGTCGAATCAGGCCGATTTCTCAACCCGTGAGAATCTCATGCACCACTTCACCATAAACGTCAGTCAATCGGAAATCACGACCTGCATAACGATATGTCAGCCGCTTGTGATCCATGCCCATCAGGTGCAATAGCGTGGCGTGTAAATCGTGGATGTGAACTTTATCGCGCGTCGCATAATAGCCATATTCATCGGTGGCACCATGCACGTGCCCCCGTTTCACTCCCGCACCTGCCAACCACATCGAATAACCTTGCGGATTATGATCCCGACCATTGGTCCCCTGCGCAATCGGTGTCCGTCCGAATTCGCCGCCCCATACGACGAGTGTGTCTTCCAGCAATCCGCGCTGTTTCAAGTCAGCAAGCAAACCGGCAATCGGTTTATCCACCATTTGCGAGTTCCGTTCATGCCCTTTCTTTAAGCCACTATGCTGGTCCCAGCGATTATTCCCCAGCGCGACTTCAATATAACGCACACCTGCTTCCGCAAAGCGGCGTGCCATCAGACATTGACGACCAAAGTTCTCCGTCGTCTTCTCATTGATTCCATAAAGATCCTGCGTCTCTTTGGTCTCAGCCGACAGATCCATCAACGTGGGAACTTCTGACTGCATCCGGAACGCCAATTCATAAGAGTTGATCACGCCTTCAATTTCCTGGTCAACTTTGACTTGCTTCAAATGCCGCTCGTTCATCGCCTGTAACAGACCAAGTTGTTTTCGCTGTTGTGACTCGGAAGAATTGTCGTTCGCCAGAAACCGGATGCGTGCTTCCTTGGCCGCAGTATCAGCGTCACCGATGGCCGTCCCCTGATAGACGGCGGGCAAGAACGCACTTCCAAAGTTTCGAACGCCTCCATGACCGCGCGAAGGGCAAATCGAAATGAAGCCGGGCAAGTTATTATTTTCCGTTCCCAGACCATACACCATCCACGAACCGACCGAAGGCCGTACCAGACTGTCCGAACCCGTATGCAGTTTCATCACCGCCTGACCATGCGACTGTCCGTTCGTGTGCATTGAATTGATCACACACAAATCGTCTGCATGATCGGCCACGTTATCAAACAGCTCAGAAATCCAAAGCCCACTCTCTCCCCGCTGCTTGAATTTCCAGGGAGATTTCATCAGACGCAAGTTTGCCTGGGACGATTTCTCAATGTTTTTCGCTGCTTTGAAAGGCAGACGCTTTCCGTCTTCTTTCGCTAAACGTGGCTTATAATCGAACGTATCGACCTGACTCGGACCGCCATGCATAAACAGAAAGATCACGCGTTTGGCGCGGGGCTCAAAGTGCGGCGTTTTAGACAGCAAAGGAGATTGAGCCTTCAAAGCCGCTTCAGAGCTTAAGCCCGCCATCGCCAGATAACCAAATCCGCAAGCCGATGACTTCAACATTTGCCGACGAGATAAATTGAGTGGTTGCATAGCCATTCATTCTTATAAAAAGTGAGCACTAGCTGCTAATATAATTCGAACATCAATTCAAAAAGCGAAATTCCGTCGAGGCAAACAAGATCTGACAATAAGAGGCCCAGGCCTTCACCCGAGCAGCCGCTTTGTCGGAATTCATATCCGATTTCACCAGAGAATCAATATACTGCAATGCTTCTGCCTGCTCAGTTGCCGTCGCATCACGACCCAGACAAGCCAGATATACCTGGGAAACTCGTTCACGATCAGTCTGCGAAGAATCTTTCAAGAGCCGCTCGGCTGTCGCCTGCGCCTGCCCGACCACAAACGGACTATTCATCATAAAGAGCGCCTGCGCAGGCACTGTCGTCACCGGACGATTGCCGACCAACATCTCGGGAGCCGGAAAATCAAACACCGTCAATGAAGGCGGCACATTACCCCGCACGATGGGTAAATAGACGCTCCGACGAAACTCGGAAGGGTTCTGTTTCAGCTTGGCATTCTTATTGGGACTGATGGCCTGCTCCGGATAATGAGCCACCGAGGAGCCCCCCTGTTTCAAATCAATCTTGCCGGAAATCGACAGCACGGCATCGCGAATACTTTCCGCTGACAAGCGTCTGCGATTCATCCGCCAGATATAATGGTTTCCGGGATCCTGTTGATATTGCGCCGCATTGAACTCCGAACGCAATTGATAGGTCCGGCTCACCATGATCTCACGAATCAAGGTCTTGATCGACCAGCCTTCTGACACAAATTGCTGTGCCAGATAGTCCAGCAACTCCGAATGCGTCGGCTGCTCTCCCAGGTGACCAAAGTTATCAACGCTCCGTACCAGTCCGTTTCCGAACAGATGCTTCCACACCCGATTTACAATCACGCGACTGGTCAACGGGTTTTGTGTCTGACTCAACCAGTTCGCCAGTTCCAACCGCCCACTCTGTCGCGGACTGACTTCAGGCGGCTCCTGAATCGACGCGATTGTCAAAAAACCGCGATCAACTTTATCACCCAGCTGGTGAATATTGCCCCGCCGGGCAATCCGATAGTCCGCAGGATCTGGCTGCTCACCCACGGCCAACGCCATCGGCGCTGCGGGTGGAGAATTCGCTTTCAATGTCTTGATCTGTGCGGTCAGTGTTTTAATACTCGCTTCCAGTGTTTTGATTTTCGCTACCCGGGCAGCTTGTTCCGAACTGGCAGTCGGCTTTTTCGCGACCAACACAGCATTCTGCTTCGGCAATTTGAATTGCGGAATGAACTGCATCGCGTCAACAACCACGTAACCAGAAGCCCCTTTGTTCGAAACTTCAACGGCCCCTGCGTTGCCCGCGTCAAATTCGAAACTGCCGAGTGAAGTGAAGACACCATCAATCGGTCCCGGATGTGTCTGATCGACGTAAACCGTTTTCGCTCCTTGCAGCGAATGAATCGTCACAGGCACGCGATCCGCACGGCCCTTGCTGCCCGCAAACGCAAAACGGACTTCATACTTGCCAGCAGCGGGCAGATCCGGGGTAAAGCGAATCGTCTTCTTCCCCTGATCTTCGTTCATATCATGCACGTAACCGACGCCCAGATAATTTTTCGAGTAAACCGATTCTTTCCACGCGCCCGTCTTCATAGCCTGGGTATCATCGACCACAATCCCGGCGAGCTTTTTCAATCGCTTCTGCTGTTTGGTATCTCCATTCAACTGCTTGAACTGATCAGAGTCGGCTTTTAACTTATCTTCCAGTGTTTTCAGATCGGCAGCATGCTTCTTGAGCGCTGCCGCATGTTCTGGCTTGATCGGCAAAGGACGCGTCATCCAGCCGGATACAAACTGATTATTCAAACGATTCCCATGCACGGTCTCCGTGCTGCGAAAGATCCCGGCCAATGCATAATAGTCAGTCATCGGTATCGGATCGAATTTATGATCGTGACAGCGGGCACAACCCAGCGTCATTCCCATAAACGCCCGGCCGGTGACGTCGATCTGCTCATCGACCACATCCATCCGCAGTTTTTCTTTATCCCGCTCACTGAGCATTTTCGCGCCCATCACCAGAAAACCGGTGGCGACTATGTTCCGCGTCCGCTCATCATCGTTCTCATAAGGCAGGAGATCGCCGGCAATCTGCTCACGAACAAACTCATTGTAAGGCTTATCTTCATTGAATGCCTGGATCACATAATCCCGATACCGCCAGGCATTGTAAAACGTCAGGTTAATATCCAAGCCATTCGAATCCGCATAGCGAGCCAGATCCAGCCAATGGCGGCCCCACGTTTCACCATAGAGCGGCGAATTGAGTAAGCGATCAATCAGATGCTCATACGCCTGCGGAGAGGGATCGTTCACAAACTTCGAAATGTCGTCTGCACTCGGTGGCAAACCGGTCAGATCAAAATAAACGCGACGCACCAGTGTCCGGCGATCCGCGATCTCGACGGGAGTCAGCTTTTTCTCGTCCAGCTTCGCTTTGACAAATCGGTCAATCGCACTTTCTGACCAAGCTTCACTTTTCACCTCGGGAACCATCGGCGTTTTCAAAGGTCGAAACGACCAGAACTCACGTTCTTTATCAAAATCAAACGCGAGTTCGGTTTTCTGCTTTGGACTGCTTGGTACGTTTCCTTTCCGAGGATCAGGGGCGCCCATTTGAATCCACTTGCGAAAATTGGCAATCACCTGCGCGGGCAGTTTCTCATCCGGCGGCATCGCATAAAATTCGGGGTCGTGTTCCAGTGCCTGCAGAATCAAACTCTGCTTCAGATTCCCCGGCACGACCGCTTTTCCCGAATCGCCTCCCTGTTGAATTCCGGCGCGGGTATCCAACACAAACGAAGCATTTTCCGGATCGGGTTCTCCCGAATGGCAGTCATAACAATGTTCGACCAGCACCGGACGAATTTTGTTTTCGAAAAACTCAACCCCCGCCTGCTGGTTTTGAGGAGCCACTTGGGGAGACTGAACCTGAGCGTCAACTGACTGCCCATTGAAACCATTCAAGGCAGTCACCAGCAACAGCAGGCAAGATAAATTCAGGAAAGGACGCAAGGCAGTTCTCCTTCTCGAAGCTTTTCAAATAGGAACGCAATCAAGTCGCTTTGGGAAAGCGAACTCTTCGAGTTTGCAATTCAGACCGGGAGGGAACCAAAAACATTGATCAGGCCTGAATTTCCATCATCGTCCAGTATAACGCATCAACGCCGATCTATGAACTAAATTCAGGCAACTTTTAAGCAGTTTTCGCCAGTTCCCACTCAGAACATACCAGACTCGCAGAAAATAGATCACGGACATTTTTTAACTCTCTAAACAAACTCCCGATTTTGCGGCTGAATCAGATTAAGTAAACCTGAGACAGCATAAACTCACATCCACAACCTCGCGAACTCTCACAATTTTCAGTGAAAACAAACGTCTTGACAGCATCGCGCCGTCGTCGATGATCCTCTGCAGTTGTGTGTCGCGCGCGTGAGCACTAAAGAGTCAGGTGAAGAAATGGAACCAGCCGAAAACCAACATGAGAAAAACCGCTCGTTTCAGCCAGATTTAAGAAAACCCTGCTCACCTGCACCTCAGTTATCGACCCACTTCGCCCCACAATCACCCCGGCATCAGCCACGTTCACAACAACATCGATGCACATCACAAGCGATTCAAACACCATTTTTTCCCGCTCCCTCTTGACCACCCCACGCCCTTTTCGAAAATAGTCCACTATAAATAACACAAGAAAAAGAAATTTCATCAGCTCACATCCTGCCTTAAATCGAAAACAAAACAATTCGGAGACAACGCTCAACACATCCCCTATCCAGCAAGCTGGCGGAACACACATTCTACGAGAAATACCCCCAACCCCAGAGATGAAGATCTGGAACAGGTGCAGACGCACAATAAAAACAGACACATTCATCCAGAGACCGACTCTCCGACCTTCTTTAATGGGTAGGCCCGAATGCACATTCGGGCCGAGCGCAGCGAGCAGGAAACCTAGAGAACCACAGCACAATCCAGCCAGCCAGCCACTCTCAACCCCGATCAGATTCTCACCAACTAAAAGTTTCGTGTGTTTTCGTGCCGTTCGTGGTAGCAAATAAAATCATTTGCCCCACAACAGCCAAATATACATTCAGCAACAATCGTCTTACTCATTCGTGATGTTTCTCGAGTTCTGATAATCGCGGGGCGACATTCCCGTCGTGCGGCGAAACTGGCGCGTAAAGGCACTTTGGTCCGCGTAACCGACACTCAACGCGACCGATGCAATCGATGCGTCAGTCGTATTGAGCGTATGCTGTGCCCGATCGATGCGCAGTTTTAAGAGCCACTGACCGGCGGTTAGACCAAATACATGGCGCATGCGGCGATTTAACTGGTAGGGTGACATCTCTGCCACGTCCGCTAGTTCTTCCACTGACGGAGGTTGTGCCAGATGTTCCTCGGCATAGGAAATCGCGGCAGCAAGATGCTGGTACGTTTCGGTCGCCATATCAGGCAGATGCAAGTCCTGGGAGACACCGACCAGACCGATCACGGCGCCCGTTTTTTTCTGCCGCAAAGGCAATTTGGTCGTCAGACACCAGCCCACATCACCCGAAGCATAGAAATGCAACTCGAGTTGGGAATTAATGGACTGCCCCGTTTGCAATACCTTATGATCCTGGGCTTCAAAGCTCGTTCCGAGCGGAGGCCTTAGCACCTCAGCCGCCGTACGACCAATCAATTGCCGTTTGTCTTGAACTCCACAGCGTTCCACAAGCGTGTTGTTTACAACCAGATATTCCCCCCGCTCATTCTTGATGAAAAAGACGATGTCTGACAGATGGTCAAACAATGCTTCCCCCGTGAATGGTGGATCAATCTGGCTTAAAAACTCATGAATCATACAACTTGGCTCCTTCACCTGATTATGCGCATTTTAAAGTCCATTGTCGACTCTTTGTCAAGACACAGCGGAGTTTTATCCGTATCATCATATTTGATGAACTTACACGATCGTCATTCGGCAGTCTTGACTCAAGATGAGACTTGAAGCCACTGCAACCTTGCTAAGGAGAACCAAAGTGTCTGATAAAGCACAAATTTTCCAGGGATGTATCCCCGCCCTGATGACGCCCTGCTCCTCGGATGGCACCCCAGATTTCAAAGCGTTAGTCCGCAAGGGACGCGAACTGATCGATGTCGGCATGCGAGGCGTCGTCTACTGCGGCTCAATGGGTGACTGGCCGTTGCTCACCGATGAACAACGCATGGGAGGGGTGCGTCAGCTGGTAGAAGCGGGCGTCCCAGTCGTGGTCGGCACTGGCGCACAAAACACGCAACGCGCTGTTGCGATTGCTGCTCATGCAAAAGAAATCGGTGCTGCAGGACTGATGGTTATCCCGCGTGTTTTATCCCGGGGAACGTCACCCGCAGCCCAGCGTGCTCACTTCGCCTCAATCCTGAAAGCCGGCGGTCAACTTCCCTCAGTCATTTATAATAGCCCTTACTACGGTTTTGAAACGAAAGCCGATCTGTTCTTTGACCTGCGTCGTGACCACTCCAATCTTGTTGGATTCAAAGAATTCGGCGGCGCTGCTTCACTCAGTTACGCTGGCGAACACATCACTCAGAGCGACCCGGATCTCGTCTTAATCGCCGGCGTGGATACGCAGGTCTTTCATGGTTACGTTCACTGTGGCGCAACCGGCGCCATCACCGGGGTTGGCAACGCCTTGCCTGTCGAAACGCTGCGTCTGATCGCACTCTGCGAACAAGCGGCCGCCGGTGATGCGGAAGCACGAAAACTGGCACTCGAACTCACAGAAGCACTCAACGTGCTGGCCACCTTCGATGAAGGTCCGGACCTGGTATTGTACTATAAATACCTGATGGTGCTGGAAGGCAATCCCGAGTATGAGCATCACTTCTACGAAACCGATTCACTCAGTCCCAGTCAAAAGAATTTTATTCGTTCACAGTGGGAACAGTTCCGAACATGGTGGCGCATCTGGCCGGGTTCAACGACTTAATCAACGAGGAGCCTGTTATGCGCATCATCGACTCACATACAGAGGGTGAACCGACACGGGTCATCATTGAAGGAGGCCCCGACTTGGGCAGCGGCTCGCTGCGAGATCGCCTGCAACGCTTCAAAGAAAAGCACGACCGCTATCGAAGCACAGCCATCAATGAGCCGCGTGGGTCAGAGGCCGTCGTCGGCGCTTTACTTTGTGAACCGGTAGATACAACCTGTGCAGCGGGTGTGCTCTTCTTCAACAACACCGGTTATCTGGGAATGTGCGGCCATGGTGCGATGGGCGTCGCCGTCACGCTTGGCTTTCTAGGTCGGATTGGTCTTGGTCTCTGTCGGTTAGAAACTCCGGTTGGCGTCGTCGAAGCCAATCTACTCTCTCCCAACAAGGTCGCGATTGAAAATGTACCCAGCTATCGTTATCGGCACAAAGTCAGTCTGAACGTGCCAGAATTGGGAACCATCGTCGGCGACATCGCCTGGGGGGGAAACTGGTTTTTCTTAGTAGAACAATCCCCCTTTGCACTCAAGACACACAATGTGAGACTGCTCACCGATGCCGCTCAACTGATTCGTTCGGAGCTGGAACGACAGCAAATCACCGGGGCGAATGGAGAAGAGATTGATCACATTGAATTCTTCGGTCCCGCGGAATACTCTGACGCGCACAGTCGTAATTTCGTCTACTGCCCCGGCGGCGCTTTTGATCGTTCCCCCTGCGGTACCGGCACCAGCGCCAAACTTGCCTGCCTCGCTGCTGATAAAAAACTGCAACCAGATGAACCCTGGATTCAGGAAAGCATTATTGGCAGTCGCTTTGTTGCCACGTATCGCGAAACAACAGAACGCCACATCATCCCCAGAATCACCGGCAATGCCTATATCTGCGGCGAAGGAAAACTCATTCAACAACCCGACGACCCGTTCCGATACGGAATCACAGTGGAAGGGTCTGTATGAGTTCGTCCTCACAACCTGAGACAGCAATTGTTGTCGGCTCGGGCATTATCGGCATCGCTTGCGCACACTATCTTTCAAAAGCAGGCCTGCAAGTCACCGTCATTGATCGGAATTCACTCGCAGGTGCCTGCTCACACGGCAACTGTGGCTACATCTGCCCAAGTCATGTACTGCCACTGACAGAACCGGGCGCATTTCGTACCGCCCTGAAGTCATTATTCACACCTCATGCCCCCTTTCGCGTCAAACCACGATTCAGTCCGCCACTCTGGAACTGGATGTGGCAATTCGCCCGGCGTTGCAATCATCGTCAGATGCTCGCTTCGGGAAAACATCTCAAAACGATCCTCGATTCCTCAATGACCGAGTACCGCAGGCTCATCGTTGACGAGCAGCTTGACTGTGAATGGAAAGAACAGGGGCTGCTGTATGTCCTGCAAACCGAAAAAGGGATGCACGAATTTTCGCAGACGGATCAAATTTTGTCCGATCACTTTGGTGTGAAAGCCCAGTGTATTAACGGCGCCGATTTACCCGCATTCGATCCTGCACTCAAGCAGGATCTTGCCGGTGCGTTCCATTATCCGGAAGATGCCTCGGTTCGACCAGACCTTCTCAATTCACAATGGGTCGCGCGTCTCAAACAGAACGGCGTCAAGTTTATCGAGAACTGCGAGTTGCAAGGGCTTAGTAAATCGGCTGGTCGAATCACACAGCTGAAAACATCGTGCGGAGTAATGGACGCACATCGATTTGTCTTTGCCACAGGTGCGTGGAGCCCACAGATCTCAGCCGAACTGGATTGTCGCATTCCCATCCAGCCGGGCAAGGGATACTCCATCACCATGCAGCGGCCAACACCTTGCCCCCAATATCCGATGCTGTTTCCCGAACACAAAGTGGGCGTCTCACCATTCCAGAACGGCTATCGACTCGGTTCAATGATGGAGTTCTCCGGTTATGACACATCCATTCCCGAACATCGCATCGCCCAATTACGAAAATCGGCCGAGCCTTATCTGATTGCACCTTCCACAGAGAACGCACAGGAAACCTGGTTCGGCTGGCGTCCGATGACCTGGGACAGCCTCCCGATTATCGGTCGCACCCCCCGTCTCATGAACGCGTATCTCGCAACCGGCCACAACATGCTCGGAATGAGTCTGGCCACAGCCACGGGAAAGTTGATCGCAGAGCTCATTCAAGGCAAACCGACTCACATCGACGCCAACCCCTTTTCGCCGACGCGATTTTGAAACGCGATGCTCTGAGAAAGAACGTTAAACGTTCTCGCCCCAACCCCCTTTCGTGTTTTTTCATGCCTTTCGCGGTAGAAAAAACCTCTTCTCCTCAAAACGATCCCCCCGCTTCCGTTTCTCGCAAGCCGGCTCCCCTGTGAACGTATTGTCGATCTTTTACTCAACAAGTATACTCGCCAACATGAATCGACCGCGTCGGCTAGTGCTTTGTCAAGCTAGAAATTGAGGGTTAGGGGTGTTGTTTACGTGCTCCGTTGTCGCACTCTCGTGATATCTATCAACCCAATATTAAAAAATGACGCTCCACTAGTCTGTTTCCCCCACAGCTTCGGAGAGCCCGTTAGATGAACTCAGACACCGCTTCCACCAACGATAGCTCAAACAGTACGCCGGACCTGGAACAGGCCGACTTGGATTCCGTCTATCAACGGCTCGAAACGACAACCGCCGGTCTCACCTCAGCCGAGGCTTCCAATCGCCTGGAACAATACGGGCGGAACGAACTGGCGGACGAAGAAGTCAGCAACCTGATGAAATTTCTGCGTTACTTCTGGGGTCCGATTCCCTGGATGATCGAGGCGGCCGCATTGCTCTCCGCACTCATCGGCCACTGGCCTGACTTCGGCATCATCATGGGGCTACTCGTTTACAACGCGGCCTCTGGTTTCTGGCAGGAACAGAAAGCGTCGAATGCACTGGCCGCCCTGAAAGCAGGGATGGCTCCTAAAGCCAGAGCGTTGCGCGACGGAAAGTTTTCTGCAATCGACGCGGCTGAAGTTGTACCCGGCGATGTCATACGGATTAAACTCGGCGAAGTTCTGCCGGCCGACGTTCGCTTTATCGGCGGCGATTACATCAGCATCGACCAGGCGGCTTTGACCGGCGAATCCTTGCCGGTAAGCAAAAAAGTAGGCGACAGCGGCTACTCCGGCAGCATCGCCAAAAAGGGAGAAATGACGGCGGTCGTCATCGGCACCGGAAAAAACACGTTCTTCGGTCGTACCGCCAGCCTCGTCGCGGCAGCAGGCACCGAGGCTTCTCATTCACAGAAAGCGGTCGGGCAGATCGGCGACTTCCTGATCTTCCTGTCGATGGTGCTGGCCTTCATTCTGTTTAGTGTGGAATTCTATCGAGATGTCATCGTGAAAGATGACTGGCGTTGGACCGAACTGGTCGACATCCTGCGGCTGATCCTCGTCCTGTTAATCGCCTCGATCCCCGTCGCCATGCCCACGGTCATCACCGTCACCAATGCCCTGGGTGCGCTGGCGTTGTCACGAAAGAAAGCCATTGTTTCGCGGTTGGAAGCCATCGAAGAACTGGCGGGCGTCGACATCCTCTGCTCGGACAAAACGGGCACGCTGACCAAAAATCAGTTGAGCCTCGGCGAGCCAATTCTGTTTGAAACAAACGATTCCGAAACCATCACACTCGCCGGTGCCCTCGCCTCACAACGCGACGACGACGATCCAATCGATCTGGCAGTCGTCGCCGGTCTCAAACAGACCAACATTCTGGACAACTACCGCGTCGAAAAATTCGTCCCCTTCGATCCGGTCAGTAAGCGAACTGAGACTACCGTTGTCGACGCAGAGGGCAAAACCTGGAAATATTCCAAGGGAGCGCCGCAGGTGATTATCGAGCTCTGCCAACTCGATGCCGACACAACAACGAAAGGCGAACAAGCCGTGCTCGATCTGGCAGCCCGCGGCATGCGCGCTCTGGGAGTCGCGGAATCAGCAGACGACGGCCAGAGCTGGAATTTTCTGGGTATCCTCTCTCTGCTCGATCCGCCACGAGACGACTCGAAAGAGACCATTCGACAAGCGCAGGAGCATGGGATCGAAGTCAAAATGGTGACCGGCGATGACGTGGCCATCGGCAACGAAATCTCCAGTCAGTTAGGCATCGGCAATCACCTGCAGGCGGCCGCCGACCTGTTTACCAAAGAGATGGACATGAGCCATCTGCCCGAACCAATCACGGCCTGTATAGAAAAAGCCGACGGATTCGGTCGTGTCTTCCCCGAACACAAATACGGCATCGTCAAAGCACTGCAGGATCGCGGGCATGTCGTGGCGATGACCGGCGATGGCGTCAACGACGCCCCTGCCCTCAAACAGGCCGATTGCGGCGTGGCCGTCAGTGGTGCGACCGACGCCGCACGAGCCGCCGCGGATTTGATTCTGACCGAGCCCGGCCTCTCGACCATTGTCGATGCCATCGACGAAGCGCGGAAGATCTTCGAACGCATCATCAACTACGTTTTATTCCGCGTTAGCATGACTCTGGACATCATGTTCGTTGTTGTCTTGTCGACCTGCTTCTTTGGTTTCTCTCCGTTAACGCCGGTGATGATCGTCTTTCTGGCACTGCTCGATGACGTCCCCATTATGACGATCGCCTACGACAACACTCTTCTACCCGATAAGCCGGTGCGCTGGAATATGCGGCGGCTGCTAACGATTTCGAGTTTAATGGGGCTGCTGTCGGTCGTTCAGACATTCACGCTGCTATTGATCGGCATGGAATGGATGGGCAATCACGACTGGCTCGCCTGGATTCATCTGACGCACGATCAACTGCAGACCGTGATCTTCCTGCAGATCGTCGCCGGCGGCCACCTGCTGCTATTTGTGATGCGTTCCCGCAGCCTGTTCTTCATGCCCCCCTGGCCAGCAAGGCCGTTATTTCTGGCGATCGTGGGCACTCAACTCCTCGCCGTTCTGATGTGCGGTTTGGGCTGGTTCGTCTCTCCCATTCCGTGGACGATCATCGGCCTGGTCTGGCTCTATATGCTGCTCTGGATGGTGATCCTCGACCTGGTCAAGCTGGCGATCTACCATAAAATTGAGCAAGGCGAAAATCATCGCCCCGCCTGGTACAAACGGTTTCTCAAAAGCCAGTTAAACAGGGATGCGGGACGCCCCAGTCTCTCTGCCCAAAATACAAAGAAGCGTTGACCAAAAACGGTTCCCGGCATCACTCACTTTTTTCTCTCTTAATTAATAAAGAATACCTCGAACTCATCCTTATTCTGACCTGTTGATCCAATTGACATTGGTTCAAGACATAATTACATTTAAATATATTGAATCTTTGATGTAATTATTGTCTTAAACAATCGAAGGAATCTTCAGCGTGAGAAAACAACGAAAAGGCTTTACATTGATTGAACTCTTGGTGGTCATCGCGATCATCGCCATCCTGATCGCCCTGCTACTGCCGGCTGTTCAGCAAGCCCGCGAGGCAGCACGGCGGAGTACTTGCAAGAATAATTTGAAGCAGCTTGGCTTGGCCATGCACAATTACCACGACACGCATCGCGTGTTCCCTTATGCAAGCACCTATATTTCCACTAATTTTGGAGCAACAAATCACACGTGGGTCGAGTTTATTTTGCCATTTATTGAGCAGTCAACATTGTACAATCAGATTAATTTCAGCGAACACAACAATGTCGCGACTGGCAGCAATAACCTGGCATTATTCGAGAACAAATCGTTTCCGTTCCTGAAGTGCCCGTCCAATCCGGCTGCAGATAGTTTAACTGATTCCAACAATGCCAACTTTGATGCATGGAGCGTTGGTACCCAGGGTCTATTCTACGTAGTCAGTGGTGGCAGCAGCCGCCCCGATGCCGTCTCCCCTGATTGCACGGCCGCAGGATCACCCAGCTGGTGTGTCACACCAGCTAATATCTGGGGTTCATCTCATAGCTATGGAAACACCACTCATCCGGGATTGTTCTCCCCCCGTGGTGTCACTAAAACGCGCATGCGAGACGTGACAGACGGCACGAGCAATACGTTCATGCTAGGGGAACGCCGGGCTGAGATCTGCCATTGGGGCGGTGCCTGGAGCACGAACTTCCCTGGTGCATTTACAGGACAAAAACCCAACAGCCCTACTCAGACCACGAATCCCAATAACTACCAGAATAACTGTGGTTTCAGCAGTACACATGTAGGTGGCCTGCATGTGTGCATGGCAGATGGTGCAGTTCGTTTCATCTCAGAAAATATTGATCATCAAACATTCTGCTATCTTGGTGACAAATCCGACGGCCACGTGATCGGCGAGTATTAATGTAGTCACAGTCGGTTGAGAATCGATGTTTCTAAAGTTTCAGAGAACCGCTACTGCATTCAGGCAGAGCGGTTCTCTTTCATTTCTTCAAGTTCCACCAACTGACCCGTTCCGCAGTGTGAGCTGTCGACGATGTCCTTTTTTTTAGTTGTGGAACATCTCACATCTTGAGATTTACCCTCGTCTCGTTTTGCAGATCAATAGTCTAGCTGATTATTAAGGAAAGCCAGGAAATGTTGCAGCAAAAAGTTCAACTCGCTACGTTCGTTTTTATTGTGAATAGCATCGCGTTATTCAGTCTCGTTGGTTGTGGCGGCCCAGCAGGCGATCCCGACCTGATTCCAGTCCAGGGAACAGTGACGTTAGACGGTCAACCATTAAAAACCGGCATCATCGGTTTTGCCCCCGAATCAGGCCAGGCAGCATCGACCGGCAAGATTGAAGACGGGGATTTTAAGCTCAACTTCTCCCAATCCGCTGATGGTGCCAAACCAGGATTGTACAAGGTTTCAATTCAATCGTGGACGACGCCCCCCTCGATGGACGCAAACGGAAAGCCTGTCAAAGGGGTCTTAGCGATCCCAGAGAAATACATGAGTCAGACAACATCTGGTCTCACTGCGAATGTCAAAAAAGAGGGAGAGAACGATTTCACATTTGAACTGAAAAGTGAATAATTGATTTCGTTGAGTTCATTGAAAATGATTGCAGCTTGCCAAACAAGACTGTGATTGCACCTTCACCAGAAAGCAGGCGGCCCCGCCCGGCACAAGCGATTTCTATAGACCGACAACACAGGAAGTGAAAATGGATGCGGGACGGGCTCGTTAATCTCACCAACGAACCGGAGAGCGTTGAGCATGGATTACAGCAAACAATTTCGCGTGACACCGGGCAGCAAGGTCGATCTGTCTCAGATCGATGCCGGCTTCAAAGACCAGCATGAATCCCACGCGCATGCACTGCCGGAAATCGAAGCGTATGAGCAGAAGCTACAGGAGCTGCAATACCTGATGTACGCCGAAGGCAAGCGTTCGCTGTTGATCTGTCTGCAGGGGCGCGACGCCGCGGGAAAGGACGGCACCATCAAACATGTGCTGGGCGCCATGAATCCGCAAGGCTGCACGGTCAGCGGCTTCAAAGTTCCCACGAAAACGGAAGCCGCCCACGATTTCCTCTGGCGTTATCACCGTGCCACTCCAGAAAAAGGGCAGGTGGCAATCTTCAACCGCTCGCACTACGAAGACGTGTTGGTGGTCCGCGTGCACAATCTGGTTCCTGAAGACGTCTGGTCGAAACGTTACGATCACATCAACCACTTCGAACAGCTCCTACACGACACTGACACCCATATCCTGAAATTCTATCTGCACATCGACGGGGAAGAACAACTCAAACGCTTCAAGCAACGCATCGACGACCCCACCCGGCACTGGAAAATCAGCGATGGCGACTACGCCGAGCGCCCTTTATGGAACGAGTACACCCAGGCCTTCGAAGCGGCGCTAAGCAACTGCAGCACGGAGCACGCCCCCTGGTTCATCATCCCCTCCAACCACAAATGGTTCCGAAATTTAGCCATCTCCCAAATCGTCGCCGAGACATTAAAGACCCTCAACATGCAATTCCCCGAACCCACCGTCGACATCAACGAAATCAAACAGAAATACCACCAGATGGCGGAAGAGAGTAAATGAGCATTGTTAAGCTGATAGAACAATTGAATAATTTGAGTAATTGCGAAGTTGCCCCTCCTCAAGGAATTCCTGCTATTGAGATAAAAATCCCTACTGACTTGGAAGAATTTTACCGTCTCGCGGGAGGTGCCCGATTATTTGAAGGAGCAGACTACGCAATTGATATCGTCGCGCCAAATCAATTCGTTCGGGCCAATCCAGTCATCGTAGGAGAAGCGTGCCGAGATGATATCAGTTTTGACTGGTTTATTATCGCTCAGGAGGGAGAACAACGTCTCACTTTGGACCTGAACCCAGACCGTTATGGTCGCTGTTATGACAGTTTTTGGGATCAACACGGCATCCCCGGGGAATGCCCGGTGATCGCTCTCAGTTTCACACATTTACTGGCGCAACTCATTCAGTCAAAAGGAAACTATTGGTACTGGCTCCAGGAAAATTTCATCAGTCTGGGAGATAGCTATGACTGAGAGTAAGCCGACTGTTTCGTAACCCTTGCCCGCTTATAACTTCCGTTGCTTTGAACGGCGCAGATCTTCCTCGCTCGGCACGGTCATCACAAAATCATCTGCGGTCGGTTTTCGCTTACCCAGATCATCTGATTTCCATTCTGTGACGAAATACTTTTCTCGGGTACCTGTTTGTATTTGTGACTGACAATGCTTCGTACCAAACGCGGCACCGGGTATCCGCCACAGTCAGCAAAATACTTTTTCGTGCCTTTTCGTGGTAGAACTTAATTCCATTCCAAAGTCACGCTTACTGCTTCAGCGGGTTCGTCTCCTGAATGATGTCATTAATTCCCGACTGATTAAAGCCTTTGAAACCTTCTTCCCGCTGCAGAATTTCCAGATGCGAGCCGATCGCCCCTTTCTCACGGAATTTGTCTGCTTCTTCAATCGTAATCAAGCCGTCATCCAACAACGACTGAATCCGGCTCTCTTCGACCGGCCAGATTTCCCCCGCTGTAAACGCCTGCTTGAGATGCGGCAGATCGGTGAACGGCTTCATCGTTTTGACATCGTTCTCGTCTGCCAGTTGATCCCGTGCGGCTGTGAAGTCGAACAGGCATTCCAGATGATGCATGCCCGCTTGCAGAAAGGCTTCGCCATGCAGACGGCACCAGAGGCCGACCGTACCCAGTTCGTTTAATTCGGGTAACGGCTCATGCGCAAAGTCTTGTGAGACTTCTTCGGGCGACAAGTCCACGTCGGCAAAGATCACAACGCCGGTCGTCGGATGTTCGAGCACCTGTGCCCCCCAACCTGCTTCTTTACCCGCGTAAAAACGTTCGCGCAATTGAAACCCGAGTAGTTCAAATAGCGAGATCAAACGCCAGAATTGTGTGCGGCTCGAACGATAGGTATGATGATCGTGATTCGCCCAACCCACTCCCAGCAAATCCTGACGCCCCTTTTGAATGCGAGCAACAACGTTACGTTGCTGCCAGTAAGCCCGCTCTGCTGCGAAAAACAGATCACAAGTCAGGTCGACTCCCAGGTCTTCAATCGCAATACGAATCATCGACTCGGCATGTTCAAAGCCGTCAATATCGCCGGCAAAGTCCCGCTTGCGCAAACGAAACGCCTGAGTATGATTGAGCAGGTCCTTCAAATCTGGATCTGGTTGCTTCTTCACCGTATCAATGCGTACGCCATGCCGTTCAATCACATGTAGTTCGACACCGTTTTCGTGAAAGACCAGTCGCTGACGCACAGACGCACCAGGCGTCCCTTCAATCGGCAACTCCAGCGCACATTGATGGATGGCTAAAAAATCAACGACGGAATCGACGCGTACAGAGAGACGTTCCGACTCGCCGGTGCTTGCCTGAATCGCTGGGAAATGCGCCGCCGGATGCTGAAACAGTTTGAATTTCAAACCGCGGGCCGCTTCATAACCCAAGCCAGCCAAGGTCTGCTCCAGTTCGTCGGACCAATGCAATTCAAAGTGATCCACCCAGTCAATCAACCGGGTCCCGGTTCTAGTTTGCAAATCACTGGCAAATTGTTTGATGCGCGAGGATTGCGCACAAAACGTGTCAATCCGCTGGTTCAGAAACTCCGCAGTCTCTGGATATCGTTTCCAATCAAAGGTCGCAAGTTGTTGACTGGTCATAACTTACCTCCTTATAACCATATTGTTTCATGGCCCGTTTGAAAGTCAAGACGCCTCTCTTTCATTAATACGCGAAATCACACCAAAACAGAAACTCAATCAGAAAAGCCGTTTTTCGCGTATATAATTGTGTAGAGGTTCCCTCTATCATATCACGTCTTTCATCCCTGTCTGGAGAACCTGCCATGTCTCAAACTATATTACTCATTGGCGCGGGAAAAATCGGGCGGATGATCGCCTCGCTACTCATTAAGTCTGGCGATTATCAACTGCGAATTGCCGACCGTGTCCCCGCTGCTCTGGAACGAATACAACAGCGGATTCCCACCGCAGAAACACGCGTGCTGAATGCCGATTCGCATGCGGAACTGGTTCACATGATGCAAGGCTGCACCGCCGTCATCTCTGCACTCAGCTTTCGCGAAAATCCGGGAGTCGCCCGCGCCGCTCTGGAAGCAGGTGTGAATTATTTCGATCTCACCGAAGACCGACAGACCACCGCCGCCGTCAAAGAAATTGCCGATGATGCCACCACGGGTCAGGTCTTCGTGCCTCAATGTGGCCTCGCACCCGGTTTTGTCACCATCGTGAGTAAACATGTCATGGAATGGTTCGACGAAATTGATACCGTCCGTATGCGCGTCGGCGCGCTGCCACAACATCCAACCAACGCACTCGGCTACAATCTGACCTGGTCGACCGACGGACTGATCAACGAATATTGTAATCCCTGCGAAGTCATTCACGGACACAAAATCAAAAACCAGCTGCCATTGGAAGGGTTAGAACAGTTCACTCTCGATGGCAACGTGTATGAAGCCTTTAACACATCCGGCGGACTGGGAACGCTCTGCGAAACAATGGACGGCCATGTCCGTGAACTGAATTACAAAACCATCCGCTATCCCGGCCACCACCAACTGATGAAGTTCCTGCTGCAAGATCTGCGATTGGCAGACCGCCGTGAACTGCTCAAGGATGTGATGGAACACTCGATCCCCGTCACCTTTCAAGATGTCGTGATTGTATTCTGCACGGTGCGTGGAAATCGCAATGGGCAGTTCGTCGAAAAGAGTGACTTGCGAAAACTGTATGCACAGGAAATCAACGGCGAAGTCTGGAGTGCCATTCAACTCACCACCGGAGCCGGCATCTGTGCCGTCGTCGATCTAGTCCAACAAAACCAGATCAAGAGGACCGGCCTGATCCGACAGGAAGAGATTCCCTTCGACAGTTTTATCAATAACCGCTTCGGCTGCTATTATGAAACAGAAACATTTGCCCTGGATTAATCGACATTTATCAAGCGAGCATAACCATGACTCATTCCATACATGAAGCTTTACAAAATATCGGCGTTGCGGATCAACCTGCGGCGGTCGCTGTCGGAACGAACTGGCAGACTGGCGCCGGCGAACTGCTAACGGGCAAGTCTCCTATCGACGGCTCAACGCTCGCCACGTTCAACGAAGCCACGCTCGGCGATGTCGGGCTGGTTGTCGACACAGCACAGAGTGCCTTCCTGAAATGGCGCGCCGTTCCCGCGCCCCGTCGCGGCGAATTCGTACGTCTGCTCGGCGAAGCCCTGCGGAAGCACAAAGTCGATCTGGCCACCATCGTCAGTTGGGAAGCCGGCAAAATCACCCAGGAAGCGCTCGGCGAAGTCCAGGAAATGATCGACATCTGCGATTTCGCCGTCGGTTTGAGCCGACAGCTCTACGGCAAAACAATCGCCAGCGAACGACCGGGACATCGGTTAATGGAACAATGGCATCCTCTGGGACCGATTGGCGTGATCAGTGCGTTCAACTTCCCCGTCGCCGTCTGGGCCTGGAATGCGATGCTTGCATTCGTTTGTGGCGATACCGTTGTCTGGAAACCGTCCGAAAAAACACCACTCTGCGCCATTGCCTGCCAGCAGATTGTGAATCAGGTCGCACAGAATTTTCCTGAAGCCCCCAATGGCATTTCGAATCTTCTCATCGGCGGCGCAGAAATTGGCAACGCGCTCGCCGAACATCACGATGTCCCTCTAATCTCAGCCACCGGTTCCATCCCCATGGGCCGCGCTGTCGCCACTACCGTCGCCCGTCGTCTGGGACGCAGTCTGCTTGAACTGGGTGGCAACAACGCCATGATCGTCACCGAGTCGGCGGATCTCGAAATGACGGTTCGCTCGGCTCTGTTCTCAGCCGTCGGCACCTGCGGTCAACGCTGTACCAGCCTGCGGCGTCTCATCGTTCACGAAAGCATCGCCGATCCATTACTGACGGCGTTGAAAAACGCCTACCAGCGATTGCCCATCGGCAATCCACTCAAACCCGGTACACTCGTCGGCCCGCTCGTCGACCAACGCGCGCTCGATGCCATGCAGCACGCATTAAAAACCGCCAAAGAACAAGGCGGCACGGTTCATTTCGGACATCAAATCGTCGAAACAGAATACGCGAACGGCTGTTACGTGCATCCCGCGATTGTTGAAATGCCCGGTCAGACAGAGATCGTCCAGCAGGAAACCTTCGCTCCCATTCTGTACGTCATGCAGTATCGAACGCTCGACCAGGCAATCGAAATGCACAACTCAGTTCCGCAGGGACTCTCTTCGGCCATCATGACCAACGATATCCGTCAGGCCGAACAGTTCCTCTCCCCTGCCGGATCTGATTGCGGCATCGCGAATGTCAACGTCGGCCCCAGCGGCGCAGAAATCGGCGGTGCGTTCGGCGGCGAAAAAGAGACCGGTGGCGGCCGCGAATCCGGCTCCGACGCCTGGAAAGCCTACATGCGCCGCACCACCAACACGATTAACTACTCGACCGAACTCCCCCTGGCGCAGGGCATCAAATTTGATCTGTAGTACCGAATTATTTTTCATCGGGTAAGCCCGAATGGAATTCGAACCGAGCAAAGCGAGCAGAATATGACAGGTAGAAAGATCAACGGTTTCAGACAACTCGCATCTTCATGAGCGGCACGGCGCCAGCCGCCGTTTGGTGAGTTGGTAATTATTTTGAAAACGGTGGCTGGCGCCATTCCGCTCATTTTTTGAACGAAAACCAGTTAATAAACCGACCTGAGAACCTTATCGTGTGCCACTGTCGGCTTGTCCGACAGTGCTTGTGAAAGTCCCTTTCCACACTTGTTTAATTCATCAAATACATCTCAATATCACACACAGCATTCTACTCTTCAACTGATACTCCAGGCTTTGAGCGTCGCCCCACCACCTCAAACTCCTGCACCGTATTCTCTTCCGGAAAGACTACCGCTGTCTGATAGGCAGCAAACAGAGGAGCAGGACTCTGGCCTTCATCATCTTCAGCAGAACCTTGTACGCTGCGCCCCTTAATAATCACCTTGTACGCACCACCAACGACGCCCCGCCCAGCTTGAGCCGTGTTAAATTTGCCATCATTAATTTCGGCAACTCCCTGCGGCCCTGTGTTTCCTTCATCGGCGTCTGCGATAAACATAACGGAACCAAAGGGAACCGGCTTCCCGTTATAACTCACGGTGCCGGAAACATCGTATAACGTGACATCGCTGCCCCCGGCACCACAGCCTGCCAGCAGCAGACAACCGATGCCGCTAAACAACATCACGCAACGCTTGAGACTGTTCATATTCCACATCGGTCAAACCATCCATTGAGTAAGAGATAAAAAAACATCTCCCGCATCAGATCACGGGAGATATCGAATTCAGGGTCTTTTAGAATTCCAGTGTGTTCGTCTCGCCCCCTTCACGACTGGCGGTCGCGAGGTACACGTTCATGTCTATATTTTCGGAAGCGAAATGCACGCTGCCATCGGCCATCAGCAGATGACAACCCCCTTCGTGAACACTTCCAAAACTCATATTGTTGAACTCGCCGGAAATAAATCCATGCACGTTAATGCCATACTTCACATTCTTACTGCTGCCACACGAATCACTATGACAGCCTCGATTCCAACTGCGGGGCGCAATGACTTCAGTCAGGTATTGATGTCCTGACATTTCTCCCACCATAATCGTATTGGAACTACCATCCAGAATATCGCGCATCTTGACATTCGAGCGCGGACCTCCCAGTACGCCGAGGTTGGACACATCATTCCCGCCACGACAATTCGGCACCGAAGTGCCTGAAGCGGGGTTCTCGCATTCCAGCTGATACGGCGCGGAAGTCACCGCATTGGTCCCCACTGGTCCCATATTGCCCACATAATGGGAAGCGAAAGTCGGGGCAGAACCGACCACTTCGCTGGTATGCGTTGAGTGCGTTTTGTTCGAACTGGGACAGAGATAAACCGGCGGCACATTCAAGCAGGCTTGCAGATTCGCTGAATAGGAATAGCCCCTGTTGAAATTAAACGTGTCATACAAAGGAGCCTGATCCACAAACGGCAGGATCATCACCAGGAAACTCATGCTGACGTTATTAGCCGTACTCGCTGAAGTCCCCGAACCGATCGACTGCCCAAACCCTCCTTGCGGAAAGATACGATGCGTCTCATGATAATTGTGTAACGCCAGACCGATCTGCTTCAGTTGATTCTTACAAGTGCTGCGACGGGCGGCTTCGCGAGCCTGTTGCACGGCTGGCAATAATAACGCAATCAAAATCGCAATAATGGCAATCACCACCAGCAGCTCGATCAGAGTAAAACCCTTCCGACCTCTTTTATCAAAAGAACGCATGACTTATCCTTCACTAATCAAAATATAAAAATATCCCTGAACAAAAACAGAACTCCTGATTTAAACATTTCTCATCCTAATGAGCGGCTCGGCGCCAGCCGCCGTTGGGTTTGCTGGTTTGCGTTTTGAAAACGGTGGCTGGCGCCATTCCGCTCATTTCCTGAACGAAAACCAGTTAATTTATGATTCGAATGCGCTTACCGTGTGCGATTGTTGGCTTGCCCAACAGTGCTTGTGAAAGCTCTCTTACACAACAAGTGAGCTCCTTAATATCACAGTCAAGCAAACACCTCACCAATCACTTCCCCTCCCAGCACCGTAGTAATTTCTTTCCGGTTGTTATGCATATAAAACAGCTTGTGCTGATCCAGCCCCAATGCATGTAATAGTGTGGCGTGCAAGTCCGCAGGTGAAATCGGCCGTTCCACCGGCGTATAACCCAGCTCATCCGTCTGACCAACAATCTGACCACCCTTCACACCGCCGCCTGCCATCCACATGCAGTAAGTCGTTGGCAAATGATCGCGGCCACGCCGATCACCTTTCGCGGAACCCTCTGTCGTCGGCGTGCGTCCGAATTCGCCGCCCCAGATCACCAGTGTCTCATCCAACAGTCCCCGTTGTTTAAGATCTTGCAGCAGCGCCGCCACCGGTCGATCTGTGGCCTTAGACCGCTTTGTATGATTCGCTTTGATCGCACCGTGGGCATCCCAGCCTCCATTTCGTAGTTGCACGACCCGCACGCCCCGCTCCACCAGCCGTCGTGCAATCAAACAGTGTCTGCCGAATTCCGCCGTTGGTTTCTCATCCAGACCATACAGCTTCGCCGTCTCAGCCGTTTCACTTTCCAGGTCAAACACTTCCGGAGCCGACGTCTGGAGACGAAACCCAAGTTCATAAGAGGCGATTCGCGCTTCCAGCTCCGAATCCTGACCGAGCTGCGCCAGATGTTCCTGATTCATCCATTTAATGAAATCCAGCTGCTCACGCCGATTCTTATGCGAATAGCCGGCGGGCATCTTCGTATATGGAATCCCACGTTTGCCATCCACGAGCGTTCCTTGAAACCGTGACGGTAAAAAACCGTTGCCCCAGCCCGGCGTCTGTGGTGCCGGCCCGCTGCTATTCGACAACATCGAAATGAATCCGGGCAGATCGCGGCTTTCACTTCCCAGCCCATATGTCATCCACGCTCCCAAACTGGGTCGATCTCCAATCGCAGAGCCAGTCAGGGCGATACATTCTCCCGGTCCATGCACGGGCACGCGATGATTCACCGAACGCAGTACGCAAATCTCATCGATCTGTTTTGCAGTCTCGGGAAACAGATCAGAAACCGGAATCCCGCTCTGACCATATGTTTTAAATTTGAACGGCGACGCCATCAATTTCGATCCCAGCCCCGCGCGTGGAATGTTCGGCACGCGCGCCGCGATACTCTCCGGCACCGACTGGCCTTCCAGCTTCGTCAACAACGGTTTCGGGTCGAACGTATCGACCTGACTTGGCGCCCCCGACATAAACAGAAAGATCACACTCTTCGCCGTGGCAGGAAAATGACTTGTTCCGGTGACCGCCGGCGCCCCATCCGCGGCATGTAACAAGCCGTCTTCCGCCAGCAGTGACGCCAGTCCCAACGCACCAAAGCCGAGCACACTCTGCCCCAGCATCGCACGACGATTGAGCGACGGTGAGGAAAAGTCGGAATTCAACGGGATCGGATCAAATGACATAAACGCCCTCTAAACTAAGGGATATAAATAAACTCGTTCAAATTCAGTAACGCATGGCACAACATCGACAACCGGCGTTCGGCTGACTCGGTAGAGCTCTCCGATTGGAAAAAGGCGAGCGACTGTTCCTGCTCCTGCGTCGTCGGTTCACGTCCCAGCACTCTCAGAAACGCCTGCCCCACCTGCTGCCCGTGATCGTGACCCGTTTCGGTAATAATGTTTTTCGCCAGCACCTGCGCCCGCCGGTCCATGAATTGACTGTTCAACATAAACAACGGCTGCAGCGCCACCGTCGAAACCTGCCGTCGCGAACAGCTGGCAATGCTGTCGGGTGCATCAAACATCGCCATCACTGACGGCATCTCGCTCCGACGTTGAAACAGATAAATCGTCCGCCGCAGACTCGCTTCTTCGCGTTCCTGAGGCACACTCGGTCCTCCCAGATCGCGTTTCAGTTCACCCGTCGCACACAAGATCGAATCTCGAATCGCTTCTGCTTCCAGCCGACGTCGCGGCCAACTCCAGAGCAGACGATTCTCTGGATCTTTCTCAAAATTCGTCTCATCAAACGCACGCGTCTGCCGATAGGTCGATGAAAGAACAATCTGCCGATGAATATGTTTCGTACTCCACCCCCGCTCCATCAACTCAGCCGCCAGCCAGTCTAATAATTCCGGATGCGACGGAGCTTCTCCCTGCACGCCGAAATCACTGGGCGTCGAAACCAGCCCCCGACCGAAATGATACTGCCAGAGCCGGTTCACCCAGACCCGCGACACCAGCGGATTCTTACGGTTGGTCAACCAGTCGGCGAGTGCGGTCCGCGAAAGTTTGTCGGAATCAATGGTCGTTGCTCCCAGCACCGCCGGCCAGCCTTTGCCGACTTCCGGTCCCCGCTGATGCACATCACCGCGAATCAGAATTTGTGACTTCGTCTGTTTCAATCGCTCTGCGGAATAGGGAAGCGGATCGCGATTCACCACCGGCAGCCGTTCAATCTGCTCATGTCCGGTTAGCGGTGAATAGTATCCCCACGTGTGCGGCGTTTTCGTATGTGCAAATCGTTTTCGTTTAATCAGCTTCTTCGCTTCGCGCTGATAAAAATCAAACGTTCCTTTCGGCATCCAGGTTTTCATCTCAGTCGGATTCGGCAGACCGTCCCCCTTGAGTGACAGATTCCCCAATTGACCATTTACGAAAAAACCCTGCAGCCGATAGTAGTCCCGCTGCGTCAAGGGATCGAACTTATGGTTGTGACACTGCGCACATTCCAATGTCAGCCCGAGGAAGGCACCGCTTGTGACATTCACAATATCGACGAGCACGTCGTTTCGCTGCGCGGCCTTATCCATCTGGTTCCCGCTGATCCGAGCCGAAGCCAGGAACCCAGTCGCGATCACATGCGCATCGGTATAAGGCTTCAACTCATCACCGGCAAGCTGCTCTTTGATAAACTGATCATACGGCTTGTCCGCGTTAAAACTCTCGATCACATAATCTCGATACCGCCACGCATACGGTCGCGGCAGGTCATGCTGATAGCCGTGACTCTCCGCCCAGCGGGTCAGATCCAGCCAGAAGCGTGCCCAGCGTTCGCCGTAATGTGGCGACGCCAGCAGTCGCTCGACCAGTTTTTCATATGCTTGCGGATCGGTGTTATTTACAAACGCCTCAATCTCGGCGGCACTCGGCGGCAGTCCCGTCAGATCCAGCGATAGCCGACGAATCAACGTCCCTTTGTCCGCTTCGGGCGCGGGCTCGATTCCCGCTTTCTGCCAGGCACGGGCGATAAACGCATCAACGGGCGTGCGCATCGGTTTGCTGCTTTTCACTGTCGGCACGTCCGGTCGATTGATCGTTTGAAAGGCCCAGTGATCCGACTCGGTTTGTGGTGTCGGCAGCAGACGATAATCCCACTTCGCCCCCTGATCGATCCAGGCCCGTAACTTGGCGACTTCCTGTTTAGTCAACGCGGTACCTTCATCGACGGGCGGCATGCGTTCTTCAGCGACCTGTGTTGAAACCAGCTCGACGAGTTTGCTCTCTTCGCTGTTCCCCGGCACGATCAACGTTTCTCCGGTACTGAAGCCAAGCAGTTCCTCGTATACATCCAGCCGATACCCCGAATCAGGATTCGCGCCCGCATGACAGCTGAAACACCGTTGTTTGAGCAGCGGATAAATCTCTTTTTCAAAATGCACCGGCGCCGCCCAGGCGGCCTGTTGTTTTGTTGCCATTTTTGGAATCTGTCCCGGCGAGAGATCGAGCACATCACTCCACGTACGGCTCAAAACCAGATCGCTGACATAAATTCGGTCATCCCGTTCCGTTTTATTACCGGTCGCAAAGCCGACCCAGCGCACGCCGTTCACACTCTGCGGATTCACGGTCGTCGCCACTGGTTTTTCCAGATCATCAGGTTTAGGATCAACCCATAAATCGAATCTCGTAAAGCCGGCCCGCAGCGATTTCTCTGGCTTCGACAATCGCCCGACGATCAGATAATCCCGATCGCGTTCCAGCTCCACCGAACTCCAGGCCGTCTTCTGCGTACCGATCCGCACCATGAACACGACTTTTCCCTTGTTGGGACCACTGGACGCTACATGCACGCCGATATTCGGTGTGTGATTCGCATGCACCGCTGAGTCAGATCCTTCGTAGCGATCCAACCAGAACACGAAGAACTCACCCTCATCGCGCTGTTTCTTGTCGGCCGCATATCGGAATCGAAATCGTAAATACAGTTCCTGATCCTGATACGTCTCCTTCAACTCCCGCCGCAGAGGATTGTTCCGCTGCACTAATCCGTGAATCAACGCTTCGTGCGAAATCGCCCGTTGTTTGTCGGCTGCTGTTTTGTGCTTTGTATCCACAAACAACGCCGGCTGCCGTTGGGAAAGGACCCAGCCCCCCTTCCAACCAAAGCCCGACTGATTCCATTTCTGAGTATCGATCTGCCGATTGACTAATCCGTGCGCGAGTCGTGGCTGCTCCTCTGCAAACGTCTGTGTCGAACAGAACAACAGCCCGTAAACCAACAACGTTGAAATTGTTCGCCAGGGATAAATGTCAGATATCAGAGCGCGATACATCACAAGTCTTTCAGTCTATACGTAACAAAATCAATTCTGATCAGTCGGCTGGGTGACCGATTCAAAGGTGTCACCAATTATCAACCGGTCCAGATAAAGCGAATCGCTGACCTCGGTATACTGACCAATCCGCACGCCCAGCGCGTTGATCGATTTCAGCAGGTTCGCCCCTTTGTTCCGTTTCACAACCGCATCGGGAGTCTTGCTTCGGTCCTCGGCTGGATTCACCCAGAATTCCAGATGATTGAAATAGTTTGACTTCTTTTTCGAAAGATGCCCGACGAGCAAAAACGTTTCATCGTCCACCGGCTGCTCAAAAAAGGCTTCCTGTTTTACATTGAACCGGGCAAAGAATTTGCCTTCTTTGAACCCGATACTCGGCACCTGGGCATGACTGGTCCCCATGCCACCCATCGAACGATCAAACCAGAGGCCAAAGAAATCGTCTTCATCCACGCCATGATATTGAACAAGCATACTGAAATAGAAATCGTCGGTAAGTGGTCTTTCGAGTTTGCGAGCAATACGATGGGCGAGCGACGGATGCGCATGATGATGGCCGCGCGCTTGCACGATCATTGGGCCGCCATCCAGTCCGCCCCAGCCCATTCGTTTTTCCGGCACCATCAGCCGCGTAAAATTCTGATCGGACCACCAGCCTTCATGACTGAATCCTACGCCCCCGCTCTGCTGAAATAATAATGCCGTTGGATATTCAAAATCCTCGCCCACCAAAATTCCCGCGGGCAGAGCCGACTTCTCCTTAATCAGGGAAATCTGATTCATCGGTTCCAGATTCTCAAAACGGGGCGATTCGTGAGGTGGATAGCTTCCCGACTTCGCTGCGATGAGCTGTTCGGGAGTCGGCACATCGGCAAACTTCGTCGGCGTGACACTGATTTCCGCCCCCTTAACGGCACCATTGGAAAATCGCAGTGCCTGACTCGCTTTCAGATTGGCAATCATCTGATGTTCTGCCGAAACCGACTTCACGTCGACTTCCCCTTCAAACACATGCACTTCCGCTTCACCCGATGCATCTACGACAGCACCGAAGCGTGTCCCTTGATCAATAATCCGAATTTTATCCGTATCAACAGTAAAGCCCTCTGCTTCCTCCGGTACATAAGCGGACAACGTGCCATAATGCAGCACGGCATTGAGAGGCGAACTAAGTTCAATTTGCGCTGGCCCCTCCAGCATGACGCCGGCCCCACTCTCAAACCGAATCCGGGCAATCCCTGACTTCAATAATAATGACTCACCCGCTGGAAATTTCGTTCCGTAAGGAATTTCATCTGCTTCCGTGTCTCCCCACACCGCATCTTCCGTATCCAGTAACATCCCTGCATAACTGGGCGTCACCGCGATCGGCTGCTCAGCGATTTCCTGTCGTTCAGCCTGATTGAACCAGAACAGTCCTCCGACCAGCAACATCACCACGACCGCAGAGACCCACGACAATAGATTCCATCGGCTTCGACCAGATGCCTCGACGTTGGCAGCCACTACAACGTCGGCAGATTGGTTCGATTCCGTTTCACTGGCTTCCAACGTCTCCAGACTGATTTCTTCCGGCACCGCGGCATACAGGTTCGACGTCAGCAGCGAATCCAAGTGAATTTGATTCGTATATTCTTCGATTAACTCAGGATGGGCATTCAGAATCTCCGTGAGCCGCGCGTCTTCGTCTATCGTCAAACTATTTTCGAGCATCCGACTGGTGAGTGCCGCCAACTCTGCGTGAACCGCTTCATTCTGTGGGTTCATAATCGTGCCTCCTGGGCCACTGTCTTTTGAATACACTCCATGAGCGTTTTCCGAATCCGATAGAGGGTCATCGATACTGCGTCCGCCGACCGCCCCTCCAGTGAAGCAATTTGATTAACGGGCATCGCATCACAATACCGGCTCTCCACCAGCTGCCGATGTTCGGGAGGCAGCTTTTCCATACAATAGGCGAGCGCCTCTGCATGCGATTTCGCCTCGACCGCCCGCCGGGTTGCAACCGCCGCGATCTGCTCTAGCGTCTGTTCGTCAAACGCGGTCTGACCGTCGTTCCGCACCCGCTTGAAAAACGCGAGCCCCTGCAGCTGCGCAATCCGGCATGCCCAGGGAAGAAAATCACGATCCCAATCATACTCGCTCCGTTTCCGCCACAGAACGGTGTTCGTTTCCTGCAGCACATCATCCACATCCGCGGCTCGACGAATCAGCGCGACCAAGAGCCCCCGCAACACAGGTTGGCTCCCGGCAATCAACGCGACATACTCTTCATCGAGATCACGATTCGACAAAACGGAAACCTCTCCTGCGCAAGATAAGGCGAATTCCAATCAAAACAACACTCTGCATCAGTTGATTAGATCAATCAGCTCTAATCTAACGCAGAATTTTTGAAAAAGATAATTTAATGAGGGACGGAACCGGATTTGAAATGAGATCCACATACCCGAAAGTCTATTGTGATAACAGTTTGCGCCTATTTACCGGGGTGGGCCCGAATGCAATTTGGACCGAGCGCAGCGAGCAAGATGTACCGGAAAACACGTTGCCAGTTTTCCCGGGTACATCACACTCTTTTCTGCATGTTCAATCTGTAACGGAAATTTATTCTAATTCCCATACTCGCTCTGCCACTTCCTGTTGCCTACGGCAATACCGGATTACATCCGGTACCACCCAGAAAAGGTTAATTTCATCTGGAATTGGAAGAACGATTCATTCATCCTGCTGTTTCTGCAAAGCCCGCTTCGTAAATGCCAGCACATGCGGTATCGCTTCCCGCACGACCGGAAACGTGTGGCCCCCTTTGAGCTCCACGTATTTGTGCGTCTGGTTGAGTTTCACCAGTCTATCACGAAAATGCTCGTTCATCGTCCGGTCGAAGGCTGCGTCGGCAGTGATGATCAGAACCGACATCCCTTTTAACTTCTCTGCCCCATTCAGCGGGTTGAACCGTTTCCAGATAGTTTCGTCTGTGCCAAACCGTTCCAGTGGAACTTTGTAAGACTGCCCTTTCGGTAAACCGGTCCGTGGAAAATCAAGCAGCCCGATGATGGAACTGACGGCGGCAAACTGTTCGGGATGACGTTCGGCAAAGTTCACACAACCAAAGCCCCCCATCGACCAGCCGGCAATCGCCCACCGCTTCCGATCTTTCGGCAGTTGATATTCTTGCGACACGACAGAGAGGACTTCTTCCAGGTACGCCTCATACACATCCTGTTTCCGCACGGGCGAATTGAGATACCAACCATCGTCGCCATCCGGCAGAATCACGAACAAACCGGAATCAAGCAGCTGTTTTCGAATCGTCTTCTCATCAATCAACGTCAACTCATGCCGACCGCGGCCGTGCAGGATCACCAACGTACGACGGTCCTCCGGTTTGATTTTCTGCCATTCGACGGGTAACACCACCACCGCCCGTTTCCGTTGCTTCAAACGGGTACTAAAAAACGAAACCGCTTCAATGCGTGGAAAGAGTTCCTTAACTTCTGGTACTGCCGCGTCTGTCAAACCGCCTTCAAAGAGCAGTACCATCAACGCCAAAACGAACACCAGCATGTTAATTGAATGACCTGAAATCATCATATAACCCTACCAGAAATCAACTCCCGTGTGCCATCCATGATCGCGAAGTCCTCATTGTAAGCGTTCCTATTGTGAACGGGTCGGCGTAAGCCGCCGTTTTGGGTTTGGATCGTCGGTTCAAAAACACTGCCTAGCGCCATTCCGCTCACTTTTGGTATAAAACCAGCTTAAAAAATATGTTTTTCGACTCACCGGGTGCCACTGTCGGCTTGTCCGACAGTGCTTAAAACAGCTCCCAAATCTATTATCAATAAACCCGAATTTCACAGATGCGTACATGATCCACACCATTCACATCAGTCACCACAATCCGTAACTGACTCACAGAAACTCCTGTTTCCACACGATGCACGCGACGACGTTGATAATTCCCGATCACCGTCTCTACCGTTTTCCATTCGGAACCATCATAGACTTCAATTGAATAATCCCGTACCGTTTCCGGCTGGGATTCTCCCCAGATCATGCGAGACGAGTAACCATCATGATGACTGAGCGTCAGATGCCGATGCAAGCCTGTATCGAAGATCAGTTGAATTTCACTCAACCTAATCGGCGTCTTCCACTCCAGCTGCAACGTCGCCGACAAACCCTCTGCCGGGTCTGACATCCAGCGATGACCACCGGGAAAGGACCTCTCAGGTGGTGCCCCACGATCTCCCTGCACGCTCCGCGTCTGTCCGGAAACGACATTCACTGCTTCAAAACCAGTCTGTTCGCTACTGGCGGTGATGCGTGCTGTTCGTGCAAAGTCGGCTTCGTCTTCATTTCTGATCCCTACCAGATACGCATCATCCCGTAACAGTCGCTGCTGGATTTGAGAGATTAGACGCGGATTCGAAATCACATCCGCAAGCGACATAGTGTGTTGAACCGCCAGCGCTGCCACCGTCCCCACACCCTGCCCGATCACCGCACAGGTCGCCATCACGCGGGTCGAAGAAAACGCCACATGTGTCGCGGAAATATTCCGCCCGGCAAACATCAGGTTACTTCTGTTCTCGGAAATACAAGCAGCGAGAGGCACATTATACAGGTGAGGCACCGCATGTTGTGTGCACGGTTCCTGCTCCGGCGCATCGATGCCTGCGGGGGGATGTAAATCGAGCGACCAGCCGCCGTAAGCAATCGCATCAGGAAAATCGCGGGACGAGAGCAGATCCTGTTCGGTCAAGACGTGCCGACCGATAAACCGCCGGCTCTCCCGTTTGCCTGGTAGAAAACCGAACCAGTCGAGCGCCCAGTGCGCAGCGGCAAATGGATCGTCTCCTTCAACCGTTCCCGGCGGGCCGTTCTTGACGTGATCCCAGATGCCCATCACGATAGCTAACAATTCATCGCGGATTGTTTCATTCTCTTTGATTGTATCGAGTGTGCCGCCCCACTCGGCCCACCAGTAACCGTACTCATGCGTCGGTTCCTCTTCCCCCGGCGTCGCGTAGAGTCGCAGTTTGAGTTCTTCCTTGTCGAACTTCCGTGCCCACTCTGGCGCGACGAAAGGCATCGGCCGCTCATGACGGCGGGCCTGCATCAGAATCGTGGAACCGAGCCTCTGGTTGTCAGCTGTTTCTGGAGCCAGTCTTTCCTGAAACTGCGATTGTCCTTCACGGCCTTCCATAAACAGTGCGCCCGCTTCCGCCGCCAGTCGACCATCGCCAGTACAGTCAATGAAAATCGCTGCATTGATGGTAAAACGATCTTCGGTGCTCTGTCGTTCGGCAATCGCCTGCTCAATCCGATCGTCCTGTCGTTTTACCGCAGTCACACACGTATTCAGCAGCAGTATCAGATTCGATTCGGCTTTACATTTCTCGTACAGAATCAGATCGAACATCGACGCCGAGCGCTGTGGATTCCGGACAGAGTTCTCCAGCCGCAGTTCTTCAATGATCCCCCCTTCGCGGGCTTCGGTCTCTAATTCCGCGCCACGATCAAAGTGCCCGGTGCCGTTCGCACCGACGATGTGCATGCGAACTTCACTCGACGCATTTCCGCCGAGAACGGATCGATCCTGGCACAAAATAACGCGTGCCCCACATCGTGCCGCCGCAATCGCAGCGCAGCAGCCGGCCATCCCGCCCCCTGCAATGAGGACCTCACAATCCAGGAAATGGTCTTCCAGTCTCGTCATTGATAAATTCCGTCTTTGAATTTGACATGGCCATTAAATGCCATATAATAAGAAATCCGTACTATATTTCAAGTATTAATATATAAAACAGCCATTGTAATGACACTTACAAACAAAGCACCGACGAATTCGCTGACCCTGGACCTGTCCGAACGCATTCGGCATCGGATCCAATCCGCGGAATTTACAGACGGCGATTTCTTTCTCACTGAAGCAGAACTGGCCGAGGAATACAATGTCTCGCGGCGGATTGCCCGGGAAGCCGTCAACCGCCTGTGTGCGTTGGGGCTACTCGAAGGCCGCAAGCGGAAAGGGCTCCTTGTCCGCCATCCCGACCCGGTCGAAGTCTGGGCGAACTGTCTCCCTTCACTGGCCCGGTCACCGGAAAAACTGGCCGACCTCGCACACTTCCGCTACGCCCTCGAAGTCGGAGCCATTGAACTGGCGATCAAAAATGCCAGCGAAGAACAAATTACTCAACTGGCGGCACTCGCAGAAGAATTCAAACAGACCGCCCGTACTCCCGAGGACCGTCCACAACGTATCGAAATCGAACGCCAGTTCCACGGGCTGATTCTACAAATGTCGGGTTCCTCTCTGATCGCCGACATGCAGAAACTTCTGGCGACACTGTTTGAAAATTCGTACCCCGCCCGGGAATCGCCCGTGCTGGAAGACGACGTCAACGACCGTATCATCTGGCAGCACTTTGAATTGGTCAGTGCCATTCAGGATCGCGACGTCGAACGTGCCCGCTCTGTAATGCGGTCTCACTTGAAATATCTTTTAATTTCACCACCGGAATCCAACTGAATTATCCCCTGTTCGAGGTTCAACATCATGCCACAACGCGCCCTCTCACTCGTTTCTGTATTCGCACTGCTTATCAGCGGTCTAATCTCGACTTCAGCAGTCATTGCAGGAGAAGACAATTCCCTGCCTGAAGTCGAAGTCACCAACGTGCGTAAAGTCTTCGATAACGGCGAGCACAACGCATTCACCGATATGATCGAATTCAAAGGGAAATACTATCTCACCTTCCGTACCTGCCCGGGCGGTCATATGTTGTTTCCGTCATCGCGGATTCTGATCATGCAGAGTGATGACGCGAAAACCTGGAAACAGGTCGATGAATTCTCGGTCCCCAAACGCGATGTCCGCGACCCGCATTTTCTGATCTTTAAAGATAAACTCTTCGTCTACACCGGCACCTGGTACTGCGGAGATTCGGCTCCTAAAACCAGAACGATCAATCAGCATCTGGGTTACGCCGTCTCATCTGCCGATGGTACGAAATGGTCGAAACCGACGATGCTGGAAGGAACCTATGGGCATTACATCTGGCGGGCTGCCGCCTATGGTGACAAAGCCTATCTGTGTGGTCGACGTATTCGACATTTCACTGAAGATGACAAGGATCGCGAACTCATCGAAACGGCCATTCTGGAAAGCGATGACGGACTCGTCTGGAAAACCGCCAGCCTGTTCAATGAAAAACAGGGAGACGAAACCGCGTTCCTGTTCGAGAAAAACGGCGATCTATTGGCCATCGGACGCAGCGGTTCGAACCCTGCCTGGGTCATGCGTTCGCGGCCTCCGTTTGAAAAATGGGATCGCAAGCAACTCGACCGTTATATCGGCGGCCCACTATTGGCAAAGTGGGGTGATCACTATCTGGTCGGCGGTCGGCAACGCAAGAACGGCAAATACGTAACCTCACTCTACTGGTTCAAAGACGATCAACTGCACGAATTCGCTTCGCTTCCCAGTGGCGGCGATAATTCCTATCCCGGTATTCTCATCCTGGACCCGAATCATGCACTGGTCTCGTATTACTCCAGTCATGAAAAAGATGAGAACGGGAAACCGATCACCGCGATTTACACGGCCGACCTGAAACTGAAGAATAAGAAATAAACGATTCGCACCCACAGGGAAAGCGCATGCACCTCAACCAACTGGAAACCGGCATTCTGTTTCGCAACGAGAAGCCGCACGTCAAGAGTGCGCATGCTTACTTTCCTTCGGTCGCCGTTTTGCCCGATGGCACGCTCATCGGCACGTATGTTCTGGGCGAGGCGTTTGAAGCAGCGAATCTGCAGGTGCACTGGTCACGGTCTCAAGATCAGGGGCAAACGTGGGAGTATCAGGGACAACTCAATCCGCAAACAACCGACCGTGTGACGTCGACGTTCGGACGATTGGCTGCTACGCCGGACGGCGAACTCGTCGCGAATCTGATTCGTTACGACCGCAGCGCACATCCCGACGAAGGCTTGAGTAATCCAAAGACGCTGGGACTGGTGCCGGCGAAACTTTTGTTGATGCGTTCCCGCGATCAGAAAACAACCTGGAGCGAACCCGAATTGATCAGGGCCCCACTGGTCGGCCCCGAGTTTGAAATGTGTTGCCCGATCACCGTTCTCAACGATGGTCGATGGCTCTGGCCGACTTCCACCTGGCGCGACTGGGATGGCAACCTGCCCAACGGAAATCGAATGGTGGCACTCGTTTCAAAGGATCAAGGAGCGACCTGGCCGGAATATCTCGACATCATGCACAGTGCCGACGACCAGTTGATCTTCTGGGAATCGAAGGTGATTGAATTTCCCGACGGTCGCCTGCTAGCGGTTGCCTGGTGTTATGATGAAGGGGCGAACACGGATCGCCCCAATCACTATGCCTTCAGTGACAATGGTGGCGTGACCTGGTCGGCTCCGGCTTCCACGCAGATATCCGGCCAGACATTAACGCCCTGCCTGCTCGACGACGGCAGTTTGCTCTGTGTTTATCGGCGATTGGATCAACCGGGCCTCTGGGTCTGCCATTCCCAACTCAATGAACAGGGGGAGTGGAGTAATCTCAACCAATGGCCTCTCTGGGGACATCAGTCGCTGCAGGGCAGCACCGTTACCGGCGAGAACATGTCCGCTAACTTTGCCGCCCTCAAATTTGGTGCCCCGCACATCGCCCGTCTGCCTGATGGTAGTCTGTTTATTACATTCTGGTGTTACGAACAAAATGTGAGTCTGATCCGCTGGTTCCGTTTCCGTACTGACTGAGCAGATTCTTTCGCTGTTGTCGGTGACAAGCCCCGCCGCATGGTTTACCATGAACGGATCAAAATACTCCAATTGATCCGCCCTACCTAAACCAGACGCTCTGAGGCCTCCATGAAATTCCTGCCGGCTTTTCTCTTCCTGTTCGCTCTTAGTCTCTTTCCCTGCACGACCCAGGCCGACTGGCCACAATACCGGGGCGATGCGGCCCGTAGTGGCTTTACCGAGGATCCCCTGCCCACGCGGATGGAACTGCAGTGGACCTATCGAACCAAGCAAGGCCCGACTCCCGCCTGGCCCACGCACACGCGCATTAAGTTTGATGAAGCCTTTCAGCCGATTATTGTTGAACAAACCGTGTTGTTTGGCAGTTCCACTGATGACCAGCTCTATGCCCTCGATTTGAAAACGGGAACGCTGAAGTGGAAATTTTTCACTGAAGGCCCGATCCGTTTTGCCCCAGCTGCCTGGAACGACCGTGTGTTCGTCACTAGCGATGACGGTAATCTCTACGCACTGTCGATCAAAGACGGTTCCCTGCTTTGGAAAAAACAAGGGGGGCCGAAACGAAAATTCATTATGGGCAACGATCGACTCATCTCACACTGGCCTGGCAGAGGTGGCCCGGTGGTCGTGGGTGATCAGGTTTATTTCGCCGCCGGGGTCTGGCCTTCTGATGGCGTCTATCTCTATGCACTCAATGCAGAAACGGGAGACGTCATCTGGAGCAATCAGGATTCCGGTCAGTTGTTGATGAATCAACCGCATGGCGGCGCGAGTGCGAAAAGCGGCGTCTCGTCTCAAGGTTATCTAGCCGCCAGCCAAGATCAGATTTTCATGCCCACGGGACGAGCGGTTCCCGCGGCGTTCGAACGGGCGACCGGGAAGTTTCAATACTATCATCTGCAGAAGAACCAGCAGCGCGGCGGTTCCGATGTGATGCTCGCCGATCGTTTTTTCTGTAACGCCGGTTGCCTCTACGATCAGACGGACGGGGGCTTAACGCAGCAAACGGGAACAGGCCCGATGGTTGCCACCCCCAAAGGCATTTTGCGCGGCAGTGGCCAGTCCTTGATTTACAGTGAATGGTCTGACCAGAAAACCCGCGATCGTAAAGGAAACCCGATTTCGGTCAGGCAGCTCAAAGAGAAACGCCTGATTCCGCTGGATTACAATATCACCGATGTGATTATCGCCGGCAGCGACGCGTACTGTGGCTCTCACAACAAAGTGACCGGCGTCGATTATAAAGCGCAAGCCAATACCTGGTGGTCGCATGAAATTGAAGGCACGGTCCGTGGCTTGGCGGCTGCGGATGAATGTCTTGTCGCCAGTACCGATCAAGGCGTGATCTACTGTTTTGCGAATGGAGAACCGCCAGAAGTAAGTCAAGCTGCTCTCGATAAACCTGTCGAAATCAGACCGCTTTATCACCAGGCGGCGAAAGCGATCTGCGACAAAACCGATGTCAAAACCGGAATCTGCGTCGACCTCAATGCGGACGATGCGTACCTGGCAGCTGCATTGGCCCGGGAGTCGAGTTTCCAAATTTATGTCGTCATGAAAAACGCAGAACATGCCGCCACTGCACGTCAATTTCTACATAATGAAGGTCTATATGGTTCACGTGTTGTCGTGCATGTCGCTGATCCGGAGCAGCTTCCCTATTCCAAACACTTTGCAAACCTGGTGATCTGCTCTTCTTCACTCTACCGAGAAATGAACGCGACACTTTTAGAGGAATCCCGCCGCATCCAGCGTCCCTATGGCGGTCAATTTTGCTGGGGGCCGATCAAGAAAATGCAGGTAAAAACCAAAGCTGACCTGAAAGGGGCCGGCAGCTGGACGCACCAGTATTCGAATTCGACGAACACCGTGAACTCGGATGACGAAATCGTCAAAGGACCACTCCGCATGTACTGGTATCGTGACATGGATTTCCAGATCCCCAATCGTCACGGCCAAGGCCCGGCGCCGCTGGTAAATCGGGGTGTGATGGTCGTCGGCGGTCTGCATGGTTTGTGCGGGCTCGACGCCTACAACGGGCATACGCTCTGGAAATATAAACTTAAAAATAATCTCACCGATATGAATGGTATCCACCATGATCTCAGTACCGCCGAAGTGGGCAGTAATTTTTGTCTGGGCGGCGATCATGCCTTTGTCAGTAAAGATGAAGTTTGTCACCAGATCGATTTAAAAACCGGCAAGCTGGTGCGCAAGATTTCCACGCCCGTCAGCCGCGATGATCCGAACCAGAACTGGGGCTACCTCGGTTATCATCAAGGCGTGATCTACGGCACCGTCAGCAACGACGCACATTACACAAGCCCCCGCTACAAAGGCCTGACGCTGCGGAATGAATCGGTACTGTTTTTCGCCATTGATGCCAACACGGGCGAACTCCTCTGGACCTATCAACCCGAACACTCAATCCGTAATAACGCAATTACGATCGGCAAAAACAGCGTCTATCTGGTCGACCGTGAAATCGCCAAAGCCGACCACATCAAAGAAGCCCGCCGGAATGGTCGCCCCAATCCCCCTTCCCCGGAAGACGCGTTGCGCAAAGGCAAGCTGAAAGCGTTCGAGGCCAAAACGGGCAAGGATCTCTGGGAGGACGATCAGGACGTCTTCGGTACCCAACTCGCCGTTTCCGAAGATCATGAAATCCTGCTGATGTTCTATCAGGGGATCCGACACAAATTTTTCAAGCTTCCCTCCGAAGTCGGTGGTCGCATGGCCGCCATTGATGCCAAGACCGGAAAACGGATCTGGGATATCAAAGCCGAGTATCAGTCGCACCCGGTCATTAATGACGACAAGATCTATGCACAAGGGGGCGCCTGGAATTTGAAGACCGGAAAACCGATCGATTTCAAATTCGACCGTTCCTATGGCTGCGGCCAGATTTCCGCCAGTAAACACATGATGGTCTTCCGCTCGGCAACACTCGGCTATGTCGATTTGACCCGCAAGGCGGGCGTCGAAAACTTTGGCGGCATCCGCCTGGGTTGTTACATCAACGCCATTCCCGCTGGTGGCCTGGTACTTGTTCCCGATGGTTCATCGCAGTGCAACTGTTCCTACCAGATGCAGGCCTGGTTTGCGCTGGAAGGGAGCGAGTGAAACTTTCTGAGTCAGGCTACGTCATCGGCTACTCTGATTGGATTCTGCTCTGAAAATCTCATTCCACGAACTCGATTCATTTTTCGGAGAATGAAGATCAATAACAGTAAAAAAGGTAGAACGAACCACACCTTTAACCGATCTGGGGTTAATAAAAACAAGGATACTGAGAAATTGGCCAACGCAAACATCAACAGGAAAGACCAGAAGTTAAAAAACTTCCGGTTTGTGTCTCTGGAAGAGGTAATTCCAAAGTAGGAGCGTGTATAGCCCACACTGATTCCCAGTAAAATAAGACAACTCCACAAAGCCATCCGCTCATGTTCTGCCATGATTTTTTCACATCTCTGATAAAACACATTAAATAAGAGCAACTTCATTAGTCTCAATATATTAGAGAATTATGAAACAAACTTCAAAAACAATTCTCGAAGTCAGATCTACCAAACGAGCTAAATCCTACCGAAATCTAGTCGGCAACAGGAATTCTCCCTGAAAAACAGGGAAATGAGAAATCAAGTTCTCAGATAATTCTCTAAAAAAACGGTAGTGATCTCCCCTGCCCCCCGTTAGTTTCAGCAGCGGGTCATTTTCCCAGGCAATACCGGAACACGGAATTGATGGAACAGTGACGAATCGAACCCCTCTTATTCTGACTGGAAAAATCATCTTGATGAAGTTCTTCATTGCGTTTGTCGCTATCGCCGGCTTTATTACCACCGGTGTTTCTTCTCAAAAACAACGCGGCGACCGGAATTGTGGTCGTCCGGGTCCCCCCCATCCAGATCCGATTCTGATATTATTTGATACTGATCAGAATGGTGAAATTTCCGCGCAGGAACTCGAACAGTCGGAAGCCGTTCTGAAAAAACTGGATTGGGACCAAAATGGAAAACTGACCTGCGAGGAACTGCCATGTCCCCCGCACCCGAAAAACGCGCAGGCGCGTGGTCACAGACACGAACGGGGACACAGACCGGGAGATGAACATCACCGCCCCCCAAGAGCAGGACGTCCGCCTCGTCCCGCACCACATCCCGGCGAAGATCGATTCGATCCCCCGCAACAGACTCCCGTCTCACAAGATGCTCCCGCAGGCACTGTGCTCTTCACAGGCGGTTATCAAACCGATCCTCGCGATCATGGGAGACCGGTTGCGTTGATCGCTGCTGCTCTGGGCGTGAAGCCACAAGTCTTTCGAGACGCCTTCAGCAATGTAAACCCGGCGCGGAATGGAGCCCCCACCGCAGCCAGAGCCATCGCGAATAAAAAAGTGCTGCTGGACGCGCTGAGTAAACACGGCATCACCAATGACCGGCTGGACGCGGTCTCAAATTATTACCGCTACCAGCCTGGGAGAGGAAATCTCTGGAAGCACACTCCCGCCAGTGCGACAGCAATCATCAAAGACGGAAAAGTGACCGGCTTTAAAATCACCAAATCTGGTTCCGGCTATCTGACTCCGCCGACAGTAACCGTCGCCGGCCACCCTGAACTGCGTGTCAAAGCCACGCTGAAATTCAGCAAAGATTTCCGCACGAACGGCAGCCTTAAATCACTGACGATGGAAAACTGATATAAAAAAAGTGATCGCATGAAATAGTTCATGCGATCACTTTAATATCAGACACTCAGTAATTTTACAGACCACATCGTTTATAAGGCTTCTGCCTGCTGCTTGAGTGCTTCCAATTGAGCCTCAATTTTGTCCTTCGCAGCCGAACTCTGATAGAGTGATTGCAGTTCCTTGGCCGTGTCATTTAATTTGATATAAGGCCCCTGAAACTCACTGGCATATGCTTCGAGAGACTCCATTAAAATAGAAAGATTCTGGGCTGCCCCCTTGGGACTTTTCTTGGCAGATGCCACAAATTCTTCGACGGATTTTTGCGCGACCTCGTTTCGAGTGTGCTCTGCCTGAGGCGGTGCAGAAGGTCCACCACATGCAGTGAATATGGTTGTCAACAAGATTAAAGCGAAACAACGAAGCAGTTGCTTCCCAAACACGAATTTACTGTTCATCTCTCTGTGCCTTTAGTATTGAAGTAAAAAAGCAGCTCCAATAGAAAAGATTGGAGCTGCAAACTCTTATTTACAATCGAATTTCAGTTCCAGCTTAGAACTCACCAATCGTATTCCCATCACCAATCGCCAGCAGATTTAGATAGGTGGTCTGATCAATGTTTTCAGAAATGAATCGAACCGAACCATCAGTCAACATTACATGCACGCCACCCACGTGGAAACTGCGAGCGGCCTGACCTGATCCTTCATTCGTGTCATCCGGATTATTACGTCGGTTAAAGTTTTTATCAGACGTATTATTGGATGCATAAGGCGTACGGTCAGTCACTAGACTGGTATTGGGAGTCAACACACCGTTTTCGTTCGTCCCACTAAACAGCGCTCCAGTACACCAGCCCCAAGCTCCCTTGTCATCTCCGGTATTGGTGCCGGTTACGATTTCACCAACCATAATCACATTCGTCGTCCCATCGGTGATATCGCGAATTTTCGCACCATTCTGGGCGATCGCACTGAAGATACCGCGACGAGAGTTGTCGTTGAAGTCAGCAATATCTAATGTTGAACCTGATCCAACGGATCCAGCATAGGTGATTTTTGAAAACCCGTTGAAGTCCTGAGTCAATAAAAAACGATCTACCCCCGGTTGAGAAGGACAGCGTAGAAGTGGAATTTTAGTCTGCAGAACACTGTCGGTTGTACTGGCATTCGTACTGCGTGCTGGTAACGACATGTTGTAATTATTGTACAACGGCCCCTGATCCATATATGGCAGAATTTGAACAACCCAAGTGGTTCCCCAGTTTGCGTGACGTCCATTTGCTTGAGCAGAACCCACTCCGTACCACACAGCGGCGGGAGGAAACGTGCGATGTGTGTCATGGTAATTATGTAAAGCCAACCCGATCTGCTTCAGACTGTTTTTACAAGTACTGCGGCGGGCTGCTTCACGTGCCTGCTGCACAGCCGGCAGCAACAGTGCAATCAGAATCGCAATGATGGCAATCACCACCAGCAATTCGATTAGCGTAAAACCTCTTTTTGTGTGTACGTTTTTCGATCGCATAAATATATTCCCTGAAAATAGTGGATGGTGGATAATGAAAAAGCGGCCCAAAACAAAATTGGTCTAAGATAGATAAAACCAGATCACATGTTTCTTAAAATGAAATTCGGGCTCTCAGAATTGATAACAATCTTGAGGAAGGAAACCTGACAGACTCACCTTGAACACAATATAAGAAACACTCTTATTACGTTAAGGTATTGAGAATTTTAGGTTATTTCTGATGACTGACAATCAGTAGAATATTTATTTCATCTAGTTACACGAAAAAACGAAATATTCTGCAGGCAACAATTAAGTTTGAACAGTACTTTCTCGCAACAAAAAAACACCACCCCCACAAAGAGTGTACAAACAAAAACTGCACAGGGAACTATACTGGCTCATTAAAAACTTACTCTGCTTTTGTACCCCAAAGAAAAGTAGAACACGTCTCACAATCACCAAACAACGACTGGATGCATTCAGCAGAATGCGTGTCCAAGAAACTCAATATGCGACCGTGTTTTCGTTTGATCAATTTGACAAAATCAACCAGGATGCACGTCTGCCATTTTTGACAGGTCGGCTGACCTCAAAGGAAATCCATTTCTGAAATATTTGTCTCATTAGCAGAGTAAAACCTCTACTGCGAATCAGCACTTTTCATTCGACCTTGTTTCTGCAAGCTTGAAGTAATTTACCGCCCCCCTCTCCTAGCGAAACCCCTCCCTCGATACATTCTTCCTGTAAAAACCTTAAAAATGCGATAACTCCTTACCTCCTCTGGAAAAAGAGCAATCCCGAAATCCTCTATATGGAGGTTTTTATCTCTTTCCTGAGAAGATCGCACTATGCTAAATATGCGGCGCAGGCACATCCAATATCGATTCAAATTTCCCGAAAAACCAGTTCCTTCCTATGGAATCGTGAAACCTCTGACTCAGTCAACTAACCTGATAAAGACCTCAATGATTCGTTCAGGCAGAATTGAATGCAGACCATCTCTGCCATTCAGAACAAGGATGTATGAAAGTCATAGTAGATGGCCAAATCAAAAAACGCGCTCTTAAAGCTGGAACAACTGACCGCACAACTAGAGCAGTCAGTTGTCTCCAAACTACATCAGGCCCTGTCTGAGATCAGTGCGCAAATAACCGAAACACATCGGAGAGAAGATCAATCTCTCCCCCCCATCAATGTCATTACCAATGCCACTTTGGCAATGAGTGATCTGCAATCAACGATCACAGAAATGAAACAAACACTGGTCAGCGTCCGCAGCCAACTCGCCGAAAGCCAGCAAAAAAGTCAGGACATTGCAGAGACCCAAGCCAATGCGCTTGTGAACTCAGCACATATCATCAATGAATTAGAGGAAACGCGAGAAAATCTGCAACATGCTCATCGAATTGCGGAAGCTGCCACTCAAGCCAAGAGTGTTTTTCTCGCAAATATGAGCCATGAAATTCGTACGCCGATGACGGCCATTCTGGGCTTCAGTGAAATGCTCCACAGTGCCGAGATTTCCGAAACGGATCGGTTGAAAGCAGTCCAGACAATCCAGCGCAACGGCCACTATTTGCTGGATGTCATCAATGATATTCTGGACCTTTCCAAAGTCGAATCCGGAAGACTCGAACTGGAAAAACGAAAACTCAACCCGGTCAATGTATTGCTCGATGTAAAGGAGCTACTGGACGATCATTCGAAAACGAATAAGAACAAGTTAATCCTGGAACTGCGCGGCGAAGTCCCTGCTGTGATTCAGACAGATCCAACTCGCCTGAAACAGGCACTCGTTAATCTTACCGGGAACGCGATCAAATTCACCGAGAACGGCACGATTCGTATCAGGATCGAATATCACCCCGAGAGTGAATTGCTCAGTTACCATATCATGGATTCGGGGATTGGTATTTCTGATGAATTATTACAACACATTTTCCAGCCCTTTGGTCAGGTCGATTCTTCAACCTCACGTAAGTATGGTGGAACAGGACTGGGATTAACCATTACCAAACGGATCGCGGAACTGCTCGGGGGTAACGTGAGTCTGAAAAGTGAATACGGCACAGGCAGCGAGTTCATCCTTAGTATTGCTGCCGAGATCCCACCAGGCACGCCTATGTTGACTTCGATCGATGACTCTTCTGCTTCCCGATCAACGATCCTGGAATATTCTGTTAACAGTCCCCTCAACGGCCGGATTCTGCTAGTGGAAGATGGACCAGACAACCAGCGTTTGATTCGATTTATCCTAAATAAAGCAGGGGCCGAAGTCACCATTGCCAAAAATGGTGTCGAAGGCATTAAACTCGCGCTGGCAGCAAAGGAGACAGAAGCCCCGTTCGATCTGATCTTGATGGACATGCAAATGCCGGTCATGGATGGGTACGAAGCAACCCAGACACTTCGTGAACTCGCATATAAAGGTCAAATCGTTGCACTGACTGCGAATGCGATGAAAGGCGACGCGGAACGATGTCTGGCGGCTGGCTGTGACGCATACTTATCCAAACCCATCGACCGAAATGTGTTCATTCCTGAAGTGGCTAACCGCTTGGGACAGAACTCAAACACCGAAAAAGGCAGCCCGAAACAGACTGCTTAAATCGACAACTTTACGGACGTCAGTTCCAGCACTCCCCACATCCCGTTCAATAGTTGATTAAACCTTGCATGCAAAAGCTCGTCCAGATGGAAATCATCTAATTGACCATCAGCCCGCGAATATGTATGAGTTTCACTAGCGCGTATGGAGTCCGCGAATTGGGTCTGTTAATGCAGTCCTACACCAATCAATACCTTACGCACCCTGCTGCCTTTCTGCTGACGAAGACAAAATTGATCATTGTAATCACATTTATGAACGAACATCGGGATTCCTAGTGGAGCGTCATTTTTAAATATTGGGTTGATAGATATCACGAGAGTGCGACAACGGAGCACGTAAACAACACCCCCAACCCTCAATTCCTAGCTTGCTCTGGACACATCGTCCGAGAGCCATTAGTGTTCAACTGACCTGCAGTGTCTGTGAGACCAGATTCCACTCATCTGTCAGGACTGCTACTCTACTTTCATGGGGCCGTGAATACGGTCTACTCAAAAGCCAATTGTCTGGCGGATCGATTTACCTGATTGGGAGGTTACGGCGATGAGTCACCTATTAACCTGTGTGCTCGCAATGTCCTGCTGTCCGCCCGAAGGAATTCCTGGAAAAGCGGAAATAGATGGCTGGAGTTCTACTGTCTTATGGAACAGTGATGTAGTTTCCGCTCGACTCTTGGTCAAGTCGTCGGCCTCGCTGACAGACAAGAAGTGGCTGATTCTGGAAATGGAGAATCACACGCAGAAGACCTTGCAGGTTGGGCAGACGTGGATGCATCTGAACATGACTCTCAGGGAGATCCCCTCGGGTAATGTTTTGACGACGAGCGGGCTTAGTGGTGTCTTCCGTTCAATAAAGACACTCTCTCCGGGACGCCATCGCTTCTGCGGAGATACACTCGAGTCTGCCGATATAGGATTGCCTCCTGTCACTGGGCTGCGCGTCGAGATTCAGGCGAAGGTTGAAACTGAGATCGTGGGCGGAGACCGCTATCAGACCCCGAAGGACGCTCCATCCGTTACGTTTGATTGGCGTTACCCATCTGCGACGGAGATGACTGAGTTGATTCAAGAAATGAAACAACACCTCAAAGCTACTGGAGATCTTGAAAAGAATCTGTTCCGGATGAGCGCTTTATTCAAAGTGCCCAAGGTGCAAGACAGTCTGGTACTGGAAGACTATCTGCCGGCGCTAAGGGCTTCACGCGACAATGTCCGCCACCTGCTCGTCCCGAATGTCTTCGTCAAGTACGCTGATGCGCCGGAGGTACTAGCCTACTACCGCGAGGCATTTCAAACGGAGCCAGACGTCGTCTATTGGGATGCCGCGGACTACAACATCTGGAATGAAGAGTTTCTTGAACCAATCGTTCAAGGCTGTGAAAAGGGCAAGTGGCACTATTTCAGCGTGCTCAGACGCCACACGTCTGAGTGGCGGAAAAGGGCGCCCTATGTCGCTCGCGTCTCGGCTGCTTTGTTAAAGCACCATCCTATCCTCAAGCGCCAGGTGCAAACGATCCCTGACAAGGAATTGTCACACTGGGCCACGGCTGTCCTTGATGCGGGTGCAGTTGCCGATCCGAAGTTGGTCGAATTACTGAAACCAGCGCTGGAAGATAAACGACAAGCGCGGATTAACTACGGCTCCGGAGGCTGGCATGAAGGTCGTGTTTGTGATCGCGCACTTTCGGCAATTCTGCAAATCCTTGATGGCGATTCATGGGCAGCTTTTCTGGCGGCGGGTGTCACAGGTTGGGGAACGGAAGAGAAGCGTTTAGAAGCGTATGGTCAGGTTATTAAAACCCTAACGAAGCGCCTCAAATCACTTCCGAAAGAGGAGCGTTTAGAATCGTATGATCAAGTGATTGAAATTCTAACAGAGCGCCTCAAATCACTTCCCGTCAAGAAGTGAATGAATTCGAGTGACTGGGACGAGAGTTATACATTCGATGTACAATACTTTGCGAGCTATTCCACTATAGCCAGAACAGCTGCTTGCTCGCTATTGGGCACCAGTACGCGCAGGCTCCGAATTTCAATATATCGACTTCAGTGACGTCTATTGAGAAGCAACATCTTGCGATAGTGACTACAACCAGTTTTGCCGCTTTGTAGTGATACGTTCGTAGTACTTTTTGATACGGATTCCGCGACGCCATCAACGAAACTGCGGGGACGGCGTACTAACCACCCTCGAACTTACACCGGGTGGATAGAATGGAGTGCATCCGAACATTCCCAAAACCCCACCCGGCCACATCGTCCGATGCACTTTGAGGGCAGCTAAAAATCTCAAAACCGTTCGTTGATTTGATCGAACACTCCAGACAGGGATCATAACATCGAGCTTGATTCCGAGAAAACGTATGGCTTCTTGAGTTATATAAATTGTCCGTTTTAAGTTCATTTTAACGAACAGCGCACGTTTCCCTGCACCACCTCGTTCAAAGCCGAGAGAATTTTGGCTCTGAGACTTCCGGAGCTTGAATCAACCTTGCTATTTCACTTTTGTAAACTTACATTAGAAAATAGCACTCATTGACAAGCTCTCGTCCAGGCAAAAGGAACCCAGCACGATGAAACGGGTCTCGAAACCAAATTTCTTCCATACGCTTTCTCGCTGGTTTTCCCTGCAGTTCAGTCTGCTGGCGATTTGCCTCTGCTGCTTGATTCCTTCGGAAGTCAAAGCCGCTGACAACTGGAAAGCGGGCCTTGCTAAAACTGTGATTACTCCGGAAACCGGAGTCTGGCTTGCCGGCTATGGGTCGAAACGCACCCCCGATGGAAAGCTACACGACATCTGGATGAAAGCACTCGCACTGAAGGACAACACAGGGCAACGCGCCGTCCTGATTACCAGTGACTTTCAAGGCGTTCCGAAAAGCATGAGTGACCGGGTCTTCGCGCAGACCAAAAACAAATATGGACTCGCACGCAAGCAGATCATGTTTACCTTTTCGCACAACCACTGTGGACCTCGGCTGGGTGATGATCTCTATGATTACTATCCGACCACGCCCCAGCAGGATCAGCTCGTAGCAGAATATACCGATCGCATGGTCGACAAAACAGTGGAAATGATTGGACAGGCTCTCGCAAACCTGTCCCCTGCTCGTCTGCAGATGGGAACCGGACATACCACATTCGCCGTCAATCGTCGCAATAACAGAGAAGCAGACATTCCTAATCTTTTAAGGTCAGGGAAAGCACTAGTGGGGCCCGTAGATCACTCGGTCCCTGTGATGACGGTCACACGTGCTGACGGCACACTGGACGCCGTCCTCTTCGGCTATGCCTGCCATCCGACAACGCTCAGTTTCACCAAAGTCTGTGGCGATTACCCCGGCTTCGCACAGGTGGAACTCGAAAAGAATCATCCGGGTGTCACCGCGATGTTCGTCAACACTTGTGGCGGCGATCAGAATCCACTCCCGCGCAGAAAAGTTGAACTCTGCGAAAAATATGGACACATGCTGGCGATCGCCGTCGAAGAAGTATTGAAGAAACCACTCGAACCTATCTCTCCCGGCCTGAAGACGGCATTTGAATATGTCGAATTGCCTTACCTCAAAGTCGTCACCCGCGCCGATCTGGAAACAGACACCAAAAGCGGCAGTGCCATCAAAAAACGCTGGGCGGCACGTTTACTGAAAAAACTGGATCAGGGAGAAACCTTCCCGACAGCCTACCCCTACCCGATCCACGCCTGGCGACTTGGCACAGAAATGCTGATGATTGGAATGGGCGCAGAAACTGTTGTCGATTACTCGCTTCGCTTTAAACGAGAATTCGGGCCGGGCACCTGGGTCTGTGGTTATGCAGACGACATGATCTCCTACATCCCTTCCAAACGCGTCTGGCTCGAAGGCGGATATGAAGGGGGTTCAAATTTGTATGAATACGGACGCCCCGCCTATCGCTGGGGACCTGATACGGAAGACCTCATCTCAGCTTCAGTCCACAAGCTGGTCAAACAAGTGGATCTGAAAGCAGATTGAAGGTCTCATTTGACGGCTGTTAGCTGCCTTAAACTTCGACAGACGAAACGGGTTTATCGGCAAAGATCTTCTGAATGAGTGGCTGCTCTAAAAGCTGTATCCGCTCGCCTTCAGTCAAAGGACGCATCGGACGGGGCGCAAAGTTACCGGGAATGCCCCGCATGTTTAAAATCGTCGTGACCGTCGAAAATAGCGGCGCGGAAGACGCGACCAGAAGTCGCAACAGTTCCGAGAGGTCCTGCTGAATCAAAGCCAGCTCGTTCCAGTCTTCAGCTGCGGTAGCCGCGACCATCTTTTCAATCCACTCCGGTACTAGGCCATAGATTCCGTCCAGATGCTCGCGTACTCCGGACCGTAACAGAACATCCATTAAATTCGGTTGCGCCACAATCACCCGAAACTCATCACCAATCGAATCTAGTACGGGCCGAATCGTCACAAAATGATCCGAGCATTTGATTCCATGAATATTTGGATGCTCTGCCAGCTTCAACACCGTTTTCACTTCCAGCTTCGTGCCCGTTGTCTGAGGCAGGTCGTATAGAAACAGTGGTTTGGAACTCAAGTCGGCCAGTGACAGATAATAATCAACCAGATCTTCCTGGCTGAATTTCACGAAAAACGGAGCCACCACCACAACACCATCGATGTTAAAGTGCTCGACCATGCGAATCCGATCGCGAGTCCGCACAAAACTGGTATCGCCTACCCCCACCAATAATTCGGCTTTGCCTGCATTGAAATGAACACTCTGCTCGACCAGTTGCCGGTACGTCGATTCCGTGAGCAGTTGCATCAGCCCCATTGTCCCGGCTACTAAAAAGCCATTGATGCCATGTGCCAGTTGATCATGAATATGAGCTTCCAGTCCCGGAAGGTGCAATTCTTCGTCGGACGTCAAAGGAGTTCCCAGCGCAGTAATCATCTTGATTGAACTCATGATAGAAATCGACTTTCTTTATTTAATGGGAATTTAAGTTGTCAGATCAATAAATTCTGGTAGTGTCACCACCGGACAGGTTGAAGAAGACAGCATGCGATCGATCGAAGCCTGATCTTTAAACCCCGTACCTGTAATTAGACAAGCGACTGTCTCTTCACGTTGTATTTTTCCTGCTTTGGCCGCCTGCAGAACCCCTGCCAGAGAAACCGCGGCTGCCGGCTCACAGAAAATTCCCTCCTGACGCGCGAGTTGCGACTGCACCTCATACACCGTTTCATCTTCGACGAGATAACCGCAACCGCCCGTCTGCCGACAAGCGGCAATCACTTCGTTTCCGTCAAGTACGCTGGCCACCTGCAGTCCGCCGATTTGTGTTGTACTATGACAGGGCTGCGCCTGATCTGATCCCTCTCGTAAAGGACCAGCGATCGTATTATTCCCCGCTGGCTGAACACAGTGCATCGCAGGTAGCCGCTCAATCTGTTTCTGGTTCAGCGCCGCTTCAAAACCCCGCACAATCGATAGCAATAGCCCCCCGCCTCCTGCACAACAAAAGACATGATCGATAGAACGCTGCATCAAATTTGATTGACTCACCAGTTCCGCACCGATGGCCTCCACCCCCATCATACTGACGGGGCTGTACTGATAACTGCTGATTTGAAGTTGCGCATCAGAGGCCGCCCCCAATTGTTTCAGATATGCAAAGGCGTCTTGGGTAATTTCCGGGTCGGCTCCAAAATCCTGAATCTTCCAAATTTGGGCACCATAGGCCAGCATCTGTTTCAATTTGTTTTCCGGCGCGCCAATAAACACAGCGACCTGACATTGCATTCCGGCGGCGGCACAATAAGCGGCCAGCGCAGAGCCAGCATTCCCGCTGGAAGAAGTAACCACGCGTGTTTTACCATTCGTCCGCATGTCGGAAATCGCGGCAGCGGCAAAACGATCCTTGTAAGACCCCGTGGGATTAATGGTCTCCAGCTTGAAATACAAATGATCGAGCCCTGCGCTCGGACCAATCTGACGCGAACGCAAGAGCGGCGTTTGCCCTTCGCCTAACGTGAATCGATTCGTATCCATTTACCAGTCCCTGGTAAGAAATCAGCAATCTTGAGCAAAACGTCACTAATTGTCTTGACGTCCTTACTCTCGGTTATATGATAAAACTCCAGATTGTATTACAATCTCTCATCTTATAGTACAAAATCATTTTACTGGCAATGAATCGATCCCACAGTCTGGGAAGCAGATTCAAGAAAATGGTACACGGTCGTTCCTCCGCTCGAACCCTTGTTGTCATTATCAACAATGCTCACAGGAAAGCAGTTTTTACGATGAAAACGTCACAGGATGGTCGTCCACAAGAGTCAGTAAAAACCTTAAGTGCTGAACTGGCCGACCACCTCTGCGAACGAATCCGTAACGACCGCCTTGCTCCAGGAGCCCGACTGGGAACAGAAGCAGACCTGGCTGATCAATTTGGTGTTTCACGGACCGTTGTTCGTGAAGCCATTGGTTCGCTGAGAGGTCTAGGCGTAGTGACAGGACGCCAGGGACTCGGTCTCTGCGTTGCAGAAGCCAATAACTTTTCCTCAGTTTTAAGAAAAGCACTGGTACCACAAGTTGCCAGCCCAGAGGGATGGCGCGAACTACAACAATTGCGAGCCGTAATCGAAATCGGCTCCATTGCTCTGACAGTGGAATTGATCTCCGCTGAAGAAATCGTTCGACTGCAGACGATTGTTGCCGAAATGAAACGCGTGATGAAAAACCTTAATCGCGACCCGGCTGGTACCAGCAAAGCATACAAAGAGCTGGACTATTTGTTTCATCAGACAATCCTGAACGCCTCTCACGGAAAGTTTATGCAACAGTTCCATGGCGTCTTGTTGGATTACTTCCATGCGGGCGATTTATACGGCCGCTCTCCGGCTGAAAAAGGCCTCAGGGAGCATGAACTCATCGCCAATGCAATTGCAGACCGGGATATCGATCAAGCGACCAAATTTCTGACAGAGCATCTCAGACCACAATTGAAAGCACCCTGTAAGTAATCTATAGCAAAAACGATTTGAGTCAAAATACGATTAAAATCAGCAAGACGCCCGCGTCGCTGATATGAATATAAAACAGCTCGACCTGAAAACAGTTTAAAGCAATCATCAAAACCCTGCACAGGGTAAATCTCGCATCTTTGTGCTGAGATATTTTTATCGTATTTTTTTTGCTAAGTTTGATGGAGACGGTGTTATGTTACAGATCAACTCAGAGAAAAGACCGCGTGGATTTACACTGATTGAATTACTGGTGGTGATTGCCATCATTGCAATTTTAATTGCTCTCCTGCTGCCTGCAGTCCAACAGGCCCGCGAAGCAGCACGACGGTCATCGTGCAAGAACAACATGAAACAGGTTGCCCTGGCGTTGCATAATTATCACGATACACACAGTGTATTTCCGATGGGTGCAGCAATCAGTGGAGGCTGCAGCGGCTTTTCGGGAAGTCATATGTTTTCCTGGGGTGTGCACATTCTGCCGTTCATGGATCAGGCCAATATCTATAACAACCTTAATTTCTCTGGTTCAACGCCTTTCGTCCCCGCAAATTTCACATCCAGCGGATGCCTTTCCCCCGTGCAACCTTTCCTGTGCCCCAGTAATCCACAACCAGATGCCGTCGTCAATAAAGCGGGCGCATTTGCCGGCGCACTTCCCAATGGAATGGCCAGAACTGATATTGGAGGCGTCGCCGATTCCATTAGCTGGAAATGCAACAGCGGCTCAGGCGTGCGTCCCACCTCTGTTGGTAACGGTGTGCTCTATGCGATTTCCAGCGTCAAAATGCGGGATATCATTGATGGCACAACCAATACGCTACTTGTTGGCGAAATCACCGGCTCTCTTTCCCAAACGGGACTGAATGGCAATTCCTACACGGGCTACGATGTCTTCGACACCAGTAATGGTCTCAACAGCATCGATACGGTTCCCGGCGGTGGAAGCTTTGCATTCAGACCCCAGGGATTTTCCAGCTACCATGTCGGCGGTTGTCATTTTACCTTATGTGATGGTTCCGTTCGCTTTCTCTCGGAAAACATCGACCAGGGAACACTGTCAGCCCTCACCACCCGCGCCGGTAAAGAGGTTGTCGGCGAATTTTAACTTCGCTTACTTCGCCTGACTGTCATGAACAATCAAGTACCATTTTGCGCTGACCGGTTCCAAACTGATTAGTGTTCTCAAAAGGAGGCTGTCATGCCTGGAAGACGACTCATTCTCTGCGGGATTCTACTGCTGACCGTTGGCTGTGGAGGCGTCAGCGATGCGCCGGATCGCCGCGTTGTCAAAGGTAGCGTCACTTTAAACGGAGAACCACTCGAAGGGGCCGTGATTCGGTTTCTACCCCAACCAGCAGGGCCGGTAGCCGCCGGCAAGATCATCAATGGCATGTATGAAATTTCGAATAAAGGAGGCGTCCCGCTGGGAAAACATCGCGTGGAAATCAAAGGCACGCCGATTCTGCCCGCTGACACAGAAGGAAAATCATTGGGCGAAATCGACGCGGCGACCAAACCCGCCATACCCGTTCCGGAAAAATTCAATTCCAAATCAGAGCTGGAAGCAACGGTAGAATCCGGGAGCGAACCGTTCTTCGTCGACTTTGAACTGAAAGATTAATGCACAAAAACTAACGACCAAGAGCCCCAACTTAAGAATCGACACCTCTGGAATCTAAGGCAAAGAAATGAAACAGATTTTACTTTTGACCGGCATCATAACAACAGCGTTGTTTTCGACAGATCATTCTCTTGCTGAATGGAATCATCCCCAGACACAAAAACTGCCGCAGCAACATCTGGGCCCCTTTCTCAAACTCTCAAAGGACAGCCTGCTGGCTCCCGATGCCAAACAAGTTCTCATCAGCAAAGATGCCGGCAAGACGTGGGAAGGGAAACCGCTGTATGCGGAGCCTGACAAATTCCACACCAGCCAGGAACGCGCGATCATTAAAACGCGCAAAGGAACGATTATCCTGTCGTTTATGAATCTGGCAGAGAAAAAATTCCACTGGGATGATAAAAAAGGAGGTCCACAATCTGATTGCACCCTCCCCGCTTATATTGTTCGCAGTACCAATGGAGGACAATCCTGGCTGCCTCCGCAGATCATTCAGGACCATAGCTGGTGCGGTGCCATTCGCAGTATGATTCAAACCAAATCGGGGCGCATCATTGTTGCCGTCTCCAAAGCCATCGCCAACCCGGGACGGCACGTGATGTTAACTTATTATTCCGATGATGAAGGAGCCACTTGGAACCATAGCAACATGATCGACCTGGGAGGGTCCGGCGATCACGATGGAGCAATGGAGGGCACGATTGTCGAATTGAAAGACGGCCGAATTTATGCATTAATTCGCACAAAGTTTGGTCGCTTCTGGGAAGCCTTCTCCACAGACGAAGGCGCTTCGTGGCGAACGATTCGTCCCTCCCAAATCCCCGCCAGCAGCTCGCCTGCTATTCTGCAACGACTGGAAAGCGGCCGCATCGTCATGCTCTGGAATCGTTTCCGCGACCCCAAACGCAAAACAGGACGCCGCGAAGAATTGTCCCTCGCGTTTTCCGATGATGAATGCAAAACCTGGAGCGAGCCCGTCATCATCGCGCGCGACTTGACTCCCGCTGGCAAGAGACGCGAAAACCGGGTCTCCTATCCTTACGTGACAGAAGTCAAACCCGGAGAACTCTGGATTACGACGATGCAGGGCCCCGTTCGTTTGTCCCTGCAGGAAGCAGATTTCATCGCAAAATAAATAACCTGCGACCTCAAAATCCTGTATCCAGGCTTACTGAAGCGTCTCCAGAGCCATTTAGACCGAGTATAATAGAATGAGAGGCGCTATGGTTAAATATGATGCGCTCTAGTAATCTTTCAAGATTCAACAGAATCATTGTTGATGAGTATCTTTTTCTCTTTGTATGAAAAGATAGTTGATTGCCAGTCGCTTTATACAACCATCGGCACATCGAGTGCATCAGGCAATATCCGCTTGAGTTCGATTCTTGTTTTTTCAACCTTCTGATTCTTCTCTGCTGTCAAACTCATTCGTGGCCGAGGTCTATTCGACACCTTTTCCAGAGGACTTTTTCCAGCCGGGGAAATGATGTGCTGCGAGAACTCCAAAAATAATGAGGGAAGTGAGCGTCGCCAGCAGATACATCCCAAAACCGACCGCAGTCCCTACGGCGGCAGTCGACCAAATGGTCGCCGCAGTCGTCAGTCCAACCGTCCGGCCCCGTTCCCGCAGGATGATGCCAGCCCCTAAAAAACCGACGCCGGTCACAATGTTTGCAGCAAGCCGTGACGGCTCAGTTCCAGGAATATGCGACGAGATCAGGGCAAAGACGCACGAACCCAGCGCTACCGAAGCATAAGTTCGCATACCGGCTTCACGTCCATGCCATTGGCGTTCCCAGCCAATAAAACCACCCAATGTCGCAGCGACGAGAGCACGCACTGCAAACATTAATTCCAATTTCCAATCCATATTCCATCCCTAACGATTCACGTTCATGATTCGTAGCAGTCTCACTTCCATCGCCTGGCGATCCGTATTGAATACCCGATGCCAGGCGTCATATCACTCAAATGGAAAGACTGATAAAGCATCCAATGCCTTTGAATATCAAGCAGTAACATTCAGAGGCGAATTACTATTTCAATGATACTATCTAATGCAAATCAAGAAAATTGCACACTCTGGATTACCACAATGCCGGGTCCCGTTCAACTTAGCCTCAAAGAGCAAAGACTTTCTGTCGAAATAAATCTCACTTGCGGATACGACACCGAGCCCAAAACACGCGACAGAATCTCTATTTAATCAGTCATCCCACCTAATCACATCAAAAACCCAACGCAAATAAAATCTATTTGCGTAACATCTATCTTATCTCGATTTGTATCAATATTCCTATCTATGAACTAATTCTACTTTACATCCATCACTTAATCGTTTATCAACAAGAGTAGAGCGAGCAAACAACGTATTTCTATAACACGCAACTTCCTGTTATATGCGTTGCATCAGTCCTTAATGATCAATACACCAACGAGGCCCCTCGTGAGTAAAATTGTTGAACTCGTCACGGTAAAAACCGTTGCCAAAGCAGCCGACTGTGCGGTCAGCACTGTCAGTCGCGCATTGCGAGACGACCCGAGTATCAGTGAAGCAGCCAAACAGCGCATTCGTCAGGTCGCAGCATCTTTAGATTACCGTCCCCTTCGTAAACGACGGCCTAAAAACGAGACCACCCAAAGCACAGCCAGTATCCTTAAAGGAAAACAGTTACTGGTCCTCTCTCTCGGCCTGGATCGATCGCTGATCTCACTCCCCGTGGTCAGTTCTGCCATCAGTGGCGTTGAAGACGCGTTCTCGGAACTAGGCGTTCATTTTCAAGTCGCTCATATTCCGGATCTGCAGGCGGTGCCCGCCCATCTGGATTTCGACCAGATCGATGGTCTGTTTTTGATTGGTCCGCTGCAGGGAAAAATGCTGATCGAATCAAACAAAACGTTATTGAATCAACTCTCGCAAATTCCCTCTGTCTGGCTGCTGGGACGGCCGCAAGGTTGCTGGGGTGATTGCGTCGGCGCCAACGACGTTTTACTCGGCGCGAAGGCCGCCGACTACCTAGCCGATCACGGACATCAACACGTTGCCTTTCTGAATCCCAAACCCGACCACTTGATTATGATGAATCGTGAAACCGGCTTCGTCTCCCAGGCAATGCGGCGCGGCTTAGACGTGCAGCGTTTTGTCGATCCCCCTTCCCAAGGCTGGAATCTGCCGATTAAACCTCCACTCACAACAGAGGCCGTTCAACATCTGGTAGATCAATTACTAAATGCTAAAAAACGTCCGACCGCTGTCTTTGCAGGCGCCGACAGTGTTGCGGCAGTCGTGTATGGATCACTGGCCCGACGCGGCATCAAAGTCGGCGAAGAGATCAGCGTCATTTCAGGAAACAACGACCACGCCTTTATTACCGGCCTTTATCCACAACTGACCACCTTTGACATTCACGCCCATGACATCGGCCGACTGGCTGTCCGACAGCTCGAAACCCGCCTGACCATGAAAAACTCGATTGCCAACGTCGATTTAACCCTGGAACCACACCTGACCCCCGGCGAATCAGTTCGCCACCTCAACAGCTAACAAAACCAACGATCTCCGGCAGAGGAACCTCAGATATGAATTCGCTCACACGTCGCCAGTTTCTTTATTCCACCAGTGCCGCCGCCATCAGTCTGGCCGGCGTCAACGGGTTACAGGCAGGAAAATCAGCCAAACCCAAGCTCACCCTGGGCTTCAGCCTCTACGGCATGCCGCACATGAAAACCGAACAGGCACTGCAGGCGGTCGCCGACATCGGATACGACTCCGTCGAACTCTGCCTGATGGATGCCTGGGACGCCACACCGTTAAAACTCAACGCCCAGCGCCGCGCTGAGGTCTCCAAGAAATTGAATGCGACCGGCTTAAAACTGACCTCGCTCATGGAACACTGCGATCTGACCGGATCGAAAGCGAGCCAGCAGAAAGTTCTCGAACGTCTCAAGCGGGCCGCCGAACTGGGTCATGCTTTGAAACCAGAGCAGCCTCCGCTGATTGAAACCACTGCCGGCAGCGGGAAATGGGACGATCGAAAAAATGAAATGCGTGACAACCTGAGAGAATGGGCCAAAGTCGCCGAGAGTACCAAAACCGTCATCACCGTTAAACCGCATCGAGGCGGCGTCGTTGATCGACCGGAGCAAGGCGTCTGGCTGGTGCAGCAAATTGACAGTCCCTGGATTCGCTTGAACTATGACTTCAGCCACTTTACCCACCGGAATATCTCGCTGGAAGATTCGATGCGAATCATGATGCCTTATACCAGTTTCATTCAGATCAAAGACACCGTCCTGCAAAATAACAAAGCGCGATTTGTTCTCCCCGGCGAAAGTGGCGACATAAACTATGTTGAATTGCTGAAACTGGCTGTCAAAGGCGGGTACCGAGGAGACATCTGTTGTGAAGTCAGTGGCATGGTCTTCAAACAGAAAGGCTACGATCCCATCGCAGCTGCGAAAACCTGTTATCAAAACATCGCCCCCGCCTTTCAACAGGCAGGAATTACGCGCGGCTAAGTAGTTATTATTAATTGATCCCCCGATGGTAATGGTTCGACCATGATAAAGCACAATCGAATGCAGCAGCAAATTATGATACTGGCATTGGCGGTACTCTCCAGCCTGCAGCCCCCCGTCTGCGCAGCGAAACCGGCAAAAGCATCCGCCAGTCAACTCGAATTTTTTGAGTTGCATATTCGCCCCGTCCTGATTGAACAATGTGCCGACTGCCACACAGGAGACGCCGACGCGGAAAGTAGCCTCGCCGTCCATTCACGTTCTTCCTTAATCAAAGGGGGCGAATTCGGACCGGCGATCATTCCCGGCAAGCCTCAGGAAAGTCTGTTATACCAATCCATTCAACGGACGCATAAAGTATTAAAAATGCCCCCGGATGTGGATGATCGGTTGAGCGCAGAAACCATCCAGCACTTCAAACAATGGATCGAATGGGGTGCTCCCTGGCCGGCAGAAAAGATCAAGCCGCGCCAGAAATCGCAGGCTAAGAAAACTGAGTCGCTGACGACATCGCACTGGTGTTTTCTGCCACGTCAGTCGGTCGCGCCGCCGGAAGTCGATCATCCACTCTGGTCCACTTCCCCCATTGATCAATTTATCTTTGAACGGCTCGAAAAAGAACAGCTCACACCCGCACCACTGGCATCCAGACGCACTCTGATCCGACGGGCCTCCTTCGACCTGACCGGACTCCCCCCGACTCCACAGGAAGTCAATGAATTCCTTAACGATCCCGACAGCGATCTGCGCGCGTTTTCCAAAGTCGTCGACCGTCTGTTGACATCGACCGCATACGGCGAACGCTGGGGACGCCACTGGCTCGATGTCGCTCGCTACGCCGACACGCAGGGTGATGTCGGAGACTATCCGATTCCCGACGCTTATCTCTACCGCAACTGGGTCATCGACGCCTTCAACGCCGATCTCCCTTATGACCAGTTTCTGCAGGCACAATTGGCCGGCGATATTCTGGCAAAACAGGAAGACGATCTGCAGCGTGCCCGACAGCTCAAAATCGCCACCGGCTTTATCGCCCTCTCCCGCCGGTTTGGTAATACACGATATGAAGATCAGCACCTGACCATTGATGACACGATCGACACCATCGGTCGCGGCATCATGGGCGTCACGTTAAAATGCGCCCGCTGTCACGACCACAAATTCGATCCGATGCTGGCCACCGATTATTACGGCCTGTACGGCATATTTGAAAGTACGCTCTATCCCACCATGGGCGCGTCCAACCAACCCTCGCCCACCCAACTCGTCGCAGCGGAAAATAATCCGGATTCGCAACAAAAGATCGACGCATACTGGGATCTGCTCAGCCAATATCAACATCAGATTCGAAATCACTTTCGCCCCTGGTTAAAACCAACACTGGAAGAATACAAGCAAGTCGCAGCCAAAATCAAACAGGCAGAGAAAGATAAACAACCGATCGAGAAGCTGGAAGCACGTCGTCAAAAACTGTTGGCGTCTCACAAAGGAAAATTCCAGGAACTGATGGAACACGGTTTACCCTGGCTCAAGCAGGAAAAAGCCCGACTGGTCAAACAACCGCCCGCAGAAATGCTGTATGCCGTCATCGATGGCAAGCCTCACCATGCCAAGTTACATCGCCGCGGCAATCCCAGCAATCCCGGCGATGTCGTGCCCCGCCAGTTCATCAGCGTGATTTCCAAAACCAAACCCGATTTGGATCAACAACGATCCGGTCGCGAAGAACTCGCCAATTGGATTACCGCAGCCGATCACCCCTTAACGGCTCGCGTGATTGTCAATCGACTCTGGTATCACCACTTTGGTCAGGGGCTGGTCAAAACAGTTGATAACTTCGGCGTTCTGGGAGCTGCTCCCTCGCATCCCGAATTGCTGGATTACCTGGCTAATCAACTGATTGAACAGAACTGGTCACTCAAGGCGATCCATCGACAGATGATGTTAAGCCGCGTCTATCGACTGGACAGCAATGACATCAAAGAAAATAGCCAGCGTGATCCGGGAAATGTGTTTCTCTGGAAGTATTCCCGCAAACGACTCGACGCCGAATCAATCCGCGATGCGATGCTGTTTGTGTCAGGCGAACTGGATCGCGAGCCGGGAGGACCGCATCCCTTCATGCCCTGGCACAAGAAGGGCTACAGTCTGAATGGGCCGTTCCATAAAGTTTACCCTTCCAAAAAACGGAGCGTGTATCTAATGACGCAACGGCTGTTTAAGCATCCGTTCCTCGGCCTGTTTAACGGACCTGACACAAACGAAACCACGGGAACGCGGAGCAGTTCCAATCTTCCGACACAGGCGCTCTACCTGATGAATTCCCCTTTTCTTCCCGCGCTGGCGGAATCATTCGGAAAACGAATTCTGCAGTCCAATCTAACCGAAGAAAAACAGCTCCAGGCCGCGTTCCAGATCGCTTTTTCTCGCAATCCCACGCCTGCAGAACAGGCTGATTTTTTAGAGTCGTTACACGCGTATCGCAGAGAAATGCTCAAGGAGCACCCGAAGGATGCTGCTGCAGGAAATCAGGAAGCCTGGACAGGACTCGCCAAAGTTCTGCTCACCAGTAATGAGTTTTTTTTCATAGACTGATATCAACCGCAGTTGCCACTGAGGAATGACAAAATGCACAATTCCATAAACATCGATCGCAGAAGTCTACTGCAGGCCGGACTCGGCACCACGGCGGGACTGTTGCTCCCTGCTGCGCTACCGGCGGGCGCTACGGTGCCCCATCATCGCCCGCAGGCCAAGCATGTGATCATGCTCTACATGTCGGGAGGTTACTCGCACATTGACACCTTCGACCCTAAACCCGAACTGACGAAGCGGCACGATCGATCCATCGGCGACGAAAATAAAGCCGCGGTCTCCGGACAACCGATTGTCGAACGATACTTAAAAGCACCGCTTTGGAAATTTCGTCCGAATCGGAAATGTGGAACGGAAGTCAGTGATCTGTTCCCCCACATTCGCGAGCAGATGCATGAAGTCGCCCTCATTCGCTCCATGAACAGTGATCATCGCGATCATGGCGAAGCCACACTGCAGCTTCACACAGGCAGCACGACCACCGCCATGCCCGGCATCGGAGCCTGGATGAGTTACGGCTTGAAATCCTTCAATGATAATCTGCCCTCACACATCGTCATCTCAGAACATCGCCCTTACAACGGCCCGCAATTATGGGATGCCAATTTTTTACCCGCCGTCAATGGTGGTGTGCAGGTCGTCCCCGGCGCTGATCCCATTCCCTATTTAAAGTCTCCGACGTCACGAGAGCGCCAACAACTGGAAATGTCACTGCTGTCGAAAATGAATCAACGTCATCTGCAACAACGCCAGCAGGATGCCCAACTTTCGGGACGCGTCGCTTCGTTTACCGCCGCGGCAGGCCTGCAGCAACAGGCGCCTGAAGCCCTTGATCTCTCAAAAGAAACAAAGGAAACACTGAAAGCATATGGGGTCACCCAGGGAGATCAATCGAGTTACGCTGCCCAGTGCATTATGGCCCGTCGTCTAATTGAACGGGGAGTCCGTTTTGTCGAAATCATCGACGCCGTTGGTGCCTGCCGTGATAACTGGGATGCAGCACACCGCGATATCGCCTCGCATGAAAAATACGCCCGTCGCGTCGACCAACCGATCGCCGCACTCATCACAGACCTGAAACAACGTGGCTTACTGGAAGATACCTTGCTGGTGTTTTGTACGGAATTTGGACGCACTCCCTGGGCACAAGACGGCAAAGGAACGAAATCCCGCGCGCATCACCCGAACTCCTTTTCCTGCTGGCTCGCCGGCGGCAATGTGCGCGGCGGCGCTGTGCATGGGGAAACAGACGAGATTGGAAACTATGTTGTGAAAGATATGGTCCACGTTCACGATTTCCATGCCACGATCTTGCACATCATGGGACTGGACCATGAGAAACTAACCTACCGCCACGCTGGTCGCGATTTCCGACTGACCGACGTACACGGCCACGTCGTCAAAGAAATTCTCAAAGCATAGAGATCGCGGAATCATCACCCCGCTCAGCGGTGACGCTTTTTCCGACATCGCTGACGATTTTTCCAACCACCGTTTCCAAGACACGCTCCCGTCATTACAGAACCTGCTTCTACCCAGCGGTTCCTGAGTACCTCAAAAACAGGAACAATTTTTGCGTCTCCTTAAGCTAAGATTTCCCCCTCAACTTAAGGAGCGTCAAAAGATGTGCTGTTTTCTGCGGATCATGTTACTCGGATGCCTTTGCTGGAACTCCTCTCTACTCTTTGCAGCAGGCCCGGAACCGGCAAAGTTCAATGCCTCACGCGCAAAAGCAATCACGTTTCTGAAAAACTCACAAAACGAAGATGGCACCTGGACGTTCAACGAAGCTGCCGGGATTTCTGCATTAGTCACATCTGCTTTAATCGAGTCAGGGGTTCCTGTCACCGATCCCACGGTCGCAAAGGCATTAACGAAACTTGTTTCCTTCTGTCAGGAAGATGGCCGCATCTGTTCGGCTCGCAGCCAACACTCGGGTTATGAAACGGCCGTCGGCTTGATGGCGCTGCAAGATGCGAATCAGTCCGGCAAGTACACGCCGCAAATCAAAAAAGCAGAACTGTTTCTGCGTGGACTGCAATTCGATGAAGCCAAAGATATCAAACCCAGCGACCTGGAATATGGTGGCGCCGGATATGGCCCGGATGGAGGGCGCCCTGACTTGTCCAATACCGTGTTTATGATCGAAGCCTTGAAAGCCGCCGGTGCGAAATCAGACGATCCTGCAATTCAGAAAGCACTGACGTTCGTCTCCCGATGCCAGAATCTGGAAAGTGAATTTAACACTTCCCCCGCTGCCGCAAAGGTGAATGACGGAGGCTTCTATTACAACGTCTCTGCCGGCGGTGCTTCGCCCGCAGGAAAAACGAAAGAGGAAGGCCTGCGCTCTTATGGCAGCATGACCTACGCCGGCCTCAAAAGCATGATCTACGCGGGACTCACTCCCAAAGATCCTCGCGTCAAAGCCGCCATCAACTGGATTCAAAAAAACTATACCGTCGAGAACAATCCCGGCATGGGAGACAACGGCCTATTTTATTATTACCAGCTCTTTGCCAAAGCCTTATCAACTCTGGATCAGGAGCAGGTCAAAGACAGCCAAGGCAACGAACACGACTGGCGCAAAGAACTTGCCGATCACCTGTTCAAAATCCAGCAGGAGAACGGCAGCTGGGTGAATTCCAAATCCAACCGCTGGTTTGAAGGAGATCCAAATCTGGTCACCGCGTATACATTACTGGCTCTCAAAAATTGTGAGCCAGCCAAACCATCCACCGATTGATCATTTTGCAGCAGAAATCAACGACCGCTGACGCAGCCAGTCTTCCGCACGATCGGTCCACGTATCAACGTCGGAATTTTCGACCGGTCGCATGCCGTAGCCGTGTCCGCCGGTTTCATAGATGTGCAACTCGCTGCCCACGCCATTGTTCTTGAGTGCCGTATAAAACAGAATACTACTTAAGGGTGTGGCGCCGTCATTATGGGCATGTGCGAGAAACGTCGGCGGTGTCGACTTCGAAACCGTGAACACCTCGTTGAGTGTTCCCGTTTTGTCATCGATCAGTCGCCAGGGATAAACCAGCAGACTGAAATCAGGACGACACGAGACTTTATCAATGGCATCAGTGGGCTTGTAAGCGCGTTCATCAAATCGAGTGGTCACCAAAGCGGCTGCCTGGCCTCCTGCAGAAAACCCGATCACACCAATCCGGTCAGGTTTGAGATCCCATTCTGCCGCACGCTTGCGAACCAGACTTAAGGCTCGCTGCCCATCCTGTAACGGCCGCTCCGAAAAAGCAGGTAACTTGGAATTTTTTTGAGCGGAAGGGGTTTTCTGTTTTGTGCGATAATGCACCACAAACGCGGTAACACCCAACTCATTTAACCATTCCGCGGCTTCCGAACCTTCTTTATCCGTCACAACATAGTTGTATCCACCGCCGGGTAGAATCAGAATCGCAGCGCCATTTCGTTTGTCGGCAGCTGGTTGAAATACCTGCAATTGTGGACGAGTAATATCCTTGACGCGCGTCGCGGGCGGATTTTCTGTAGCACGTCGGGCCAGTTGCGTGCCTGTCTCACGCGTTGTTTCCCCGGGCGCCTGGTTCTGCCAGAGATCGATCACCGCATCCGGCTCGCGTGCTTCTGCACTGCCAAGCAGGTTCGCACCTATCGCTGCGATCAAAAACGCCATTACTGTGAACCGTCTCATGCTAATATTTCCTTGATGATATTCGACGGTTCGACTCCCGTCAGTTTGAAGTCAAGTCCCTGATGTCGAAATGTAAAACGCTCATGGTCGATGCCCAACAGGTGCAGCACCGTGGCATGCAGATCGCGGACGTTGACCGGATTTTCAACCACGTTATAACTGAACTCATCGGTGGCACCATACGTCATGCCCGACTTGATGCCGCCCCCTGCTAACCATGTCGTGAAGCAACGCGGATGATGATCGCGGCCCCCTTCGGGACTGTCCCACTTTCCTTGACCGGCGACACCCCGACCAAATTCGCCACCCCAGATCACCAGCGTCTCATCCAGTAATCCCCGTTGTTTGAGATCTTTGACCAGCGCGGCGCTCGCCTGATCGGTATCACGACAGCGTGCCACGCACCACGAACCCAAGCGGCTGTGATGATCCCAATCGGGATGAAACAACTGCACGAATCGTACGCCGCGTTCAATCAGTCTTCGAGCCTGCACACAGTTGGCGGCATAGCTGCCCGGCCGACGCGAATCGGGGCCGTATAGTTCGAACGTCGATTCGGGTTCATCACTCAAATCATTCAGTTCGGGAATACTGGATTGCATTCGCCAGGCCATCTCGTATTGACGAATCCGCGTTTCAATCTCCAGGTCGCCCGTCTGTTCCAGACGCATCTGATTCAATTCGGCGATGCCGTTCAGCATGCCCCGCCTCACCTTTCGAGGCAGTCCGTCCGGATCGCGAAGATACAACACGGGCTCTTTAGCATTCCTCAACTTCACGCCCTGATAACGAGAGGGCAAAAAGCCGCTCCCCCAGTAATGATCGTAGAGTGGTTGATCGCTGGGACGTTTCATCTTGGAAATCAGCACCAGATAATCGGGCAGATTCCGATTATCACTTCCCAGTCCATAACTCGACCAGGCACCGATTGAGGGCCGTCCTGGTAGTTGATGCCCTGTCAGATATTTTGTCATCGCCGGTGCATGATTGATCTGATCGGTCACCATCGACTTAATGAAACAGAGTTCATCGGCCACCTCGCCATGATAAGGCAACCATTCCCCCAGTGTCGCTCCACTTTCACCGTAGCGTTTGAATTTCGTTCGCGACGGCATAATCAACTGCTTCTGATTCGCCGTCATCGTGGTCAGCCGCTGTCCGCCACGCACGCTTTCCGGCAGTTCCTTACCGGCCCATTTCATTAAACCCGGTTTATCGTCGAAGAGTTCAATCTGCGAAGGACCGCCCGACTGTGTCAGATAAATGACGTTCTTTGCCCGTGGCGGTTTGTGTGGTAATTCCGGCAGTCCAATCGCCGGTGTTTTCTCTGCCTCAGCACGCCGTGTGTTTTCTAAGAGACTTAATGCCATCGCGCCCAGACCGACGCCGGCACCGCGTCCCAGAAAATAACGGCGGGAAATTTCGAAGGCACGTTGTTTGATTTGCTCATTCATGGGTGATTGCCTCATCCAAATTAAAGACCATGCTGGCGATGATCATATAGGCGGCAAGTTCGTCTGCTGTCACCTGGCTTTTGTTCGGCGGCTGTCCGACATCGAGCAGGCTCAATGCATCCTCGGGCTGATTCCGATAATGTGCGCGTGATTTCTGAAACTCCCGTTTCAGAACCGTTCTTTCCCGTTCATCCAGTGTTCGGGAGAGAATCCGGCGAGCGATCAAATTCAGTCGCTCCGGCACGGTGGTTTCCTGTTGAATCGCCGTGCGTGCTAATTCACGCGAGGCTTCCAGAATACTCAGATCGTTGAGCAGTGTCAGCGCCTGCAATGGTGTATTTGTACGTCTCTGTTTCACTTCACACACGCGGCGCTGCGCACTGTCAAACAGAAAGGTCGGCGCACTCGAACGCCGCCAGAAAGCATACAAACTGCGTCGATACTGGGCCGCTCCCTGGCTGGGTTCATAGCGAAAGCGCCCCATAAACATTTCGGCCCAGACTCCCGCCGGTTGATAAGGCATCACCGGAGGACCACCCAGAGCCGGGTTTAATAAGCCGCTCGCCTGGAGCGCTGCGTCGTGAATCATCCAGCTTGGTAAACGAAATCGTGGTCCGCGGGCCAACAATCGGTTTTCCGGATCGCGGATCAGTAATGCTTTCGAGACCTCGCTGCGCTGCTGGTACGTCTGGCTGGTCACAATCAAACGTAGAATGTGTTGCAGGTCCCAATTGTGTTCCATGAGTTCCACCGCCAGCCAGTCGATGACGTCCGGATGTGTGGGCGGTTCTCCCTGCAGACCAAAGTCACCCGGAGTACGAACCAGACCCTGCCCAAAACAAATCTGCCACAAATGATTGACGACGACGCGCGCGGTTAACGGGTTCTTGTCAGACACCAGCCAGCGTGCGAGCCCCAGACGATCTTTTGTTTTTTCTTGCGGCAGCGGGAATATTGCTTCCGGCACAGATCGGGCCACTTCGGCACCGTGCTTATCCCAGACACCTCGTTCCAACACAAACGTTTTGCGAGGTTCTTTTCGTTCGGCTAAAACCATTACGGACAATTCACCGGCTGCTTTTTTGACTTGAGCCAGTTGTGTATTCGCCCGATCCAGTTCTGCTTTTTTCTTCTGATACGCACTGTGATCAACGAGAAACTGATTCAGCAGACGCACTCTCAACTTCGGATCAAGTTGGGATGTCTCCTTCACTTTGGCTTTCGCCAACGCTACCAGAGGCATCGAATCGAGTGACCGCACTGCCTGTCCCGGCTGATCTGTCAGCATCACACGAAATCGACCAATATTTACGTTCCCCTCGGTGGAGCGATGTAGCATGACAAAGATCAACTCTTCCTGATCGTCAAGAACCAGAGGTTCCGCTAACGCAAACACGGCGGTATGTTTTTGCTTCGGATCGTGCGTTTCGGTTGTCCAACCATTGCGGGGATCGTCATCGAGCGTATCTTTGATTTTCCCATATTTGCGACCTTTGACTGTTTTTTCGACATCTGCCACCGCAGTAGCGAACTCGATATCTCGCAACTGAGAACTCCCCTGACGACGTACCTGAAGTTTGACGTCGGTCAGAATAAATTCTCCATTGGCACCTCGGCTTAATTTGCCTTCCGTATGCGAAGCATGAGGAAAGACTTCCAGCCGGATGCCGGTCACACGCGGTAAATTCGTTGCTGCTGTCAGGCGGTAATCATCTTGACGGAGATTCGGTCCACTGCTCTGAATCGTGCCGTCTGCTTCTTGTGTCAGAATCGTTCCTTCCACTGACTTGAGTGATCTGGTTTGAGGCAGATGCCAGGCTGTAAATCCTTTTTCGACAACACGTATCTGCTCCGCCAGCCACGGCTCAAACTCCAGCTCAGCCTGTTTGCGAGTTTGTGCTTCTACAGGACGACGTTCGTCGACAACCTCTTGTGCTTCCAGAATTGCACGTTTCACCAGCGGCGATTTAAATTTCAGATATGGTTTCGCACCGCGGCCCGCTTTTCCATCTTCATCAATGCTGTTGAAGAAGGCGAACAGACTGTAATAGTCGGTCTGGGAAATCGGATCGAATTTGTGAGAGTGACACTGACAGCACCCCAGCGTCAACCCCAGCCAGACCGTCCCCGTAGTGTTGACGCGATCGATCACATAATCGATGCGCGATTCTTCCGGATCGCGGCCCCCTTCTCCGTTGGTCATATGATTGCGATGAAAACAGGTCGCCAGTTTCTGTTCCGGCGTCGCCTGCGGTAACAAGTCACCTGCGAATTGTTCCATCGTAAACTGATCGAAGGGTTGATTTTCATTGAACGACTGAATCACCCAGTCCCGCCACGGCCAGTTGGTGCGCGTGGAATCCTGCTGAAACCCATCCGTATCGGAATAACGGGCAAGATCCAGCCACCACATCGCCATCCGCTCGCCATAATGTTTCGACATCAATAACCGATCGACAAGTTTTGCATCCGCATCGGGAGACGGATCATTCACAAACGCTTCGACTTCTTGCGGAGTCGGAGGCAATCCCGTCAGATCAAATGAGAGCCGACGAATGAGTGTCTGTTTTGTTGTGACGGGTGAGAGTGACAGGCCTGCTTCAACCAACTTGCGTCGCACGAGCACGTCTATCGGGTTTTGTTGCTTTTCTTGTGCGTTGAAATCTGCTTTCGCCGGTGGTTCAAAAGACCAATGTTTGCCCCACTTCGCCCCTGCGGCGATCCAGTTCCGGATGAGCTCGGTCTGTTTTTTTGTTAATGGTTTGCGATGTGAGTCGGGCGGCGGCATTAACAGATCGGCATCGCTGGTTGTAATCCGGGTCAACAGCTCACTCGCTTCCGGTTTCCCTGGAACGATAGCGGCGGTTCCGTCGCGATCAGCAGTCGCAGCCTCGCGTAAATCCAGGCGCAAGTCTGCTTCGCGATGCGTAGGCTCAGGGCCATGGCAGTGAAAACAGCGATCCGAAAGAATCGGCAGGATCTCGCGACTGAAATTCACCTCGTCCGCCGCGCGTAGCGGACTGTATGCCCCCAATGCGATGGACAATAGAATCAACTTGTTGAAACAAGGCAGTATTCTCAAGGGATTGATTTAACCTGGGAAAGAAATTTCGGGGAAGGATCACTGCATACTGATATAAGTTCCATCGTACTTTCGGCACAACCTCAGGTCCAGACAAACTCAATAAAGCAGCCGCTGGCTCTAAACAGGAATCAGGAATCGTTCTGCTGATTCGACTCAGTTTGAAACACAGATCCACTGGAAAGTCTATGTTTTTCAATTGGAATCAGACTGATGGCCTATTTCTCCAGAACAGAAAAAGACCTTATTTTATAAAACATATTGACATCTTGAACAATTTAACTATTCTTTATTAAACATTGTTACACAACGACCCACTTGAAATCGTAAAGACACTTTAAGTCGCTCACACACGTTAAGTCGCTCAACTATTACATATTTCCACATCACTTCATTCCAGGAAATGTAAGATGAGCACTTATTCCAGACGAAGCGCGTTTACATTAATCGAGTTGTTAGTTGTTATTGCCATCATCGCAATTTTGATTGCCCTTCTCCTACCGGCAGTCCAACAAGCCCGAGAAGCAGCCCGGCGTTCTCAGTGTAAGAACAATCTGAAACAACTGGGGCTTGCATTTCACAACTACCACGATACTTTTACGACGTTCCCTAACGGAAGCCATCCGACTCCCGGCTATTCTGGAGGCGGATACCATATGGGGTGGGCTCCCAAAATCTTCCCTTATATTGATGAAGCAACCCGCGTTCACGCAATGGAAGGCTTTTCAGCAGACCCGGTCACGATACTCGCCCCCTGGAGAAATAACACAGCTCCGCATAATGGCGAAAGTGAAATCTGGGGGCCGATTCCCGTACTCGCCTGCCCTTCCTCAGCATTGGGTAACCGATCACCGGATATCGTCAGTTCCACGTTACCCTGGATTGTTGGTCAAGGCGCCCTGCATTACCGGGGAGTTGCCGGTCGCATTGAAGATGTCACCAATCCTACTGAGAGCAATAATTATCGATGGGCTAATACCGGGTTAATCTACCCGCATAGCAAGACAAAGTTTCGCGACATTATCGATGGTTCCACGAACACAATTTTACTGGGAGAATCATCATCCTCGCATGGCTGGTCTGCGTCGATGAAAGCCGGTTGGGGAGGCATCCAGCCTTGGACATGGGGCATGTATTGGTATACCAGCACGAGGCGACTCACCCTGGATAGCAAAAACATTCAATTTCCGATCAACTATCGCGGAGATTTCGGCACCAACCATACGCCCTTTACCAGTTTTCATGTTGGGGGTGCGCATTTTATGATGGCCGATGGTTCGGTTCACTTCATTAGTGAGAATATCGATCTCGGGCTATTCAAATCGCTGGGAACACGTGCCGGCGGAGAAGTCCTGGGCGAATGGAACTAAGGCTTCCCCGTTTCATTCATGCTGAGAGCGCGCAGACAAAGAGAGTTTGAGTTGTAAAAGACTCGGCTCTCGTTGCTGCATGCTCCGATTGATTTACGTGACAGGCATCTCTTCGCTGCTCATTATTCCACACTGTAAAGGAACTGTGATGATCTATAAACTACTACCTGTTTATCTCAGAGTATTCAATCAGACAAACTTTCTGCTGCTCTTACTGTGCCTTGTCCTGCTCAACACGTCTGGTTGTGGTGATGGTCGACCGGCACGAGCAACGGTCACAGGCAATATCAGCTACAACGGAAAACCGTTAAGTATCGGTTCGCTTGTTTTCATACCCATTGGTGGTGGCCCCCCGGCTCAGGGAAAAGTCAACCGCGAAGGAATCTATGAAATGGGGACATTTGAAGACGATGACGGGGTAATTCCCGGAAAATACAAAGTCATGATCACAGCACTCACCAGTTCCGGAGGCTCGGGATTACCCGAAGACACAGTTAGTGGAAATGAGGCACCGGTCTCCGTCATCCCCGAATGGTATGGTGATTTAGAAAAATCCGGACTACTGGTGACTGTCAAAGCAGACGAAGAAAATCAAATCGATTTTCCATTAACCGACGATAAACCGAAAGAAACAAAATAAGTTTTTGAGCCGTTCCTACAGCATCGAGAATTGATACTCGGCGCTGCTGGAACGCTGCTTCTCGATTCCTGATCGATTTATTGTGAGTTAACCTGTCTGCTTCCCCTCAAGCAATGCTGCCAAACTGTCGAATTACGACAAAACAGGTTGTCAGCTGAAAACAGCCTGAAATACGGCCTGAACCGACGTGTGGCACTTCTCAATTCGCATTTGTGCGCGCATACGGATATACTGAAGTAGTGGCTTACTACGCGCGGAATCTGTCTATCCTTAAAAGTGAGTCTTCTGCTTTATTGCAATCCTTGCCTCTCCATAAACGGTATCCAATTCAAAATATCGTTCAAAACCAAAGATGATCCATGAGTACGAACTCGCTCTCCAGTCGCCAACAATTCGAAAAATTCAAAGCCGAGTTTCAAGACAAGAACGGCACTACCCAAGGCAAACCATCTGCAACGCGAGACCGTTCTTCCTGGGAGTTAGTGCGCAGTTTTCTCGGCTTATTGAAAATTCATCGCCGGTCGATGATCCTGGCGCTGTTGACATTAACCATCGCCACACTACTGGCGTTAATTCCCCCGATTGCGACCAAATTTGTCGTCGATAACGTACTCGACAAAAAACCGCTGCCGGTCTCTTTACCTAAGTGGATTCCACGTGAACCCTGGCCGCTGCTTGTTTCCATTACCATCACCGTGATCGTAATTTCGATGATTCGAGTTGCACTACAGATCTGGGGCCGCTGGCACGCGACCCGGGTTACAAAAATGATTCAAATGAAAGTCCGTAAGGCTGTCTTCGCACAGGCCGTGCGCCTGCCTCTGCATCGAGTTCAGGAACTCAAATCCGGGGGAGCGACAAGTATCTTACGCGAGGATGCCGGCAGTGTCGGCGAATTGGTATTTGGAATGTTGTACAATCCCTGCCGCGCGATTATTCAATTGCTGGGCAGCTTGATTATTCTGGCGTGGGTCGACTGGCGACTGCTGCTGGGGGCAATCTTCCTGGGACCAATGGTTTATCTAACACATCGCACCTGGATCAGTCGTATTCGACCGCAGCACCGTCGCATTCGTGCACAGCGCGCCGCCGTTGATGCACAGGCTACCGAATCATTCGGCGGCATGCGCGTGGTGCGGGCATTCGGCAGACAGCGTTCTGAAACCAGCCGCGTCTTGCGAGGCAATCATCTGATGGGGCGTCAGGAGCTATATGCCTGGTGGTGGTCACGGCTCATTGAAATCGCATGGGAAACGTTGATCCCTATCGCTTCTGCCTGTCTGCTTTTATATGGCGGCTGGCAAGTTCTGCAGGGAGAGCTGACGCTGGGTGAGCTGGTGATGTTTCTGGCGTATCTGTTAATGCTACTGGGTCCCCTGGCTATGCTTGCCCAAAGTGCGGCTCAGTTTCAAAATAGTCTATCAGGGTTTGACCGTGTGCTGGACCTGCTGGATGAACCACGCGAGATGGAATCGTCTACTGCGAAAACCATCAGTAAGGCAGAAATCAGCGGTCGGATCACATTCGAGAATGTCAGTTTCCAATATCCGGGCTCCGAACAGTTTGCTTTAGAGGAAATCTCGCAGGATATCGAGCCGGGTGAAACAATTGCCCTCGTCGGCCCCAGCGGTGCGGGTAAAACGACCTTCTGTAATCTGGTCGCGCGATTTTACGATCCGACAACCGGCCGTGTTTTGCTGGATGGTCGAGATTTGTGTGAACTGAATGTGGAAAGTTATCGTAACCACATTGGTGTGGTCGAACAGGATGTCTTTCTGTTCGATGGAAGTGTGGCTGAGAATATCGGCTACGGCAATCGTCACGCATCGTTATCAGAAATTCAACAGGCAGCAGAAATTGCGAACGCCGATGAATTTATTAAACTCCTTCCGAACAGCTATCAGACTGTGATTGGTGAGCGTGGCGTGAGATTGAGCGGCGGCCAACGACAACGGCTGGCCATTGCCCGAGCGATTCTGGCCGATCCCCGTATATTAATTCTTGATGAAGCCACCAGTAATCTGGATACGGAAAGTGAACGGCTGATTCAAGACAGTCTGACGACATTGATGCAAGGTCGCACCTGTTTTGTGATCGCGCACCGATTAAGTACCATTACTCATGCCAACCGGATCGTGGTTTTTGAAGCAGGACGCATCACGGAAACAGGGACTCATGATGCTTTGATGGAAGCAGGGGGAAAATATCGTGAGATGGTTCTACTGCAAACCAGTCCGGCTGAAGTCAATTGAAGCAGAACGGCTGCCAAGTGCACATTCGTTTTTCATTTATGCTTCGTGATCACAACATTTCGAAATTGAAAAGCATCCATCGCATGTTTACAATTTGATATATGAGTCCTTCCTCCAGAATTGTTCAACGGTTCGCCAAAGACAGAACTCTGTTGAATCACACCTTAGTTCTGACTGCTCAGAACGCCTGTTAAATCAAAATTTCGTAGTACCGTTAAAAGACAAAAAATCGGGAACTTCCCGAAAAGGAAACAGCAGTATGAATGTATTGAAACGTGGCCGAGACTCCGTACTTTTGAAACTCAGCATTGTCGGTGGAATTGTCATTGGGACTGCCCATTTTGAAGACATCACACATGCAGGAGAGACAAATTCCACCTCAGCAAAGAAATCCAATAAAGTGCTGTTGGGCACACCTGAGCTGACATCCGGTATTCCCGGAAAAGGCCCGTTAACGAAACAAGATATTAAGGCATGGCTCAGCCAACCTGAAAATCATGAAATCCTGGAAGTGACTCTTCCGCTCGGCTTGAGCGCAGGGGCCTCGCAAATGGTGGGACTCAAAGAAAACCCTTTCACGCGGGCCAAGGTCGAACTGGGACGACAGCTTTATTTTGACACACGACTCTCGTCCGACAATACCATCAGTTGTGCCAGCTGCCATCATCCCGATGAAGGTTACGGTCGGCATACACAGTTCGGCGTCGGCGTGAGAGATCAGGAAGGGGGCCGCAACTCTCCTATCAGCTATAACCGGATTCTGAGCGGTCCTCAATTCTGGGATGGCCGTGCCGCCACGCTGGAAGAACAAGCCGTTGGTCCGATCGAGAACCCCATCGAAATGGGAAATACGCACGTGAGTGTTGTGAAAACGATCAAAGGAATTCCCGGTTATCAGATGCAGTTCAAGAAAATATTCAAGGACGGCGTCAACATCGACAACATCGGTAAAGCGATTGCCGCATTCGAACGCACGCTTGTCACAGGGCCTTCTCCGTTTGACTATCAGGAAAAAATAAAACCGTTCCTGAAAATGGACAAAGAAGACCTCGAAGATTTAGCCGACATTTATGAGCCGATTCTGGCACAGACCAAAAAACATCCGATGTCGAAAAGTGCCCTGCGTGGCATGGATTTATTCTTCAGCGAAAAAATCAACTGTGCTGCCTGTCACTTAGGTCCGAATCTGGCCGATGAAAAATATCATAACCTCGGCGTAGGTATGGATGCCAAGAAGCCGGACCTGGGGCGTTATGAAGTCACCAAACAGGAAAAAGACAAAGGCGCCTTCAAGACTCCCACGATCCGCAATGTTGAATTCAGTGCCCCCTACATGCACGACGGTTCTCAGCAAACTCTGGAAGAAGTCGTCGAACACTACAACAAAGGTGGCACGCCGAATCCTTTCTTGAGTGATAAAGTGAAAAAGCTAAATCTTACCGATCAGGATAAGAAAGATCTGGTAGCATTCATGAAAGCCTGTACTGGTCCCTTCACAAAAGTGGAAACCGGGCGGCTGCCTCAATAGTCTCACCTGTTTTAGCTGACAACTCTCATAGCCCGGTTTCAGGACCGGGCTATTTTTATTTCTGGTTACGAATCAAGCGGGTTAGCTGCTGTGCGTTTTTAGAAATGCTGTTATCCTATGACGTATTACACGTTTCAAATAATCGGCGAAACGTCTGTTTTTCAATTTCAAACTCTTGAATTTTGGTTTTAAGGAAAAACATTGTCGGGCGTACTCGAAGTCATCGTACTGACGACTCTGGCAGGAAGCACGATTCCCATTGGTGGTTTTCTTGCCAAAATCGAACAGATTCATCCGCGCTGGCTCGAAGAAGAATTTCGGCATTCCATCATTGCCTTTGGTGGTGGCGTATTGCTGGCCGCTGTTGCGCTGGTACTGGTTCCCGTTGGCATTGAAGAGCTAAATCCATTGACGGCAGGAGCCGCCATTCTGATCGGTGGCGTCTGCTTCATGTTCATTGACCAGATGCTGGAAACGCATCAAAATCCCGCTTCGCAGTTACTCGCCATGCTGCTAGACTTCGTGCCGGAATCGCTGGCGCTGGGGGCCACATTCGCTAACGGTGGCTCTGTGGGAATATTGCTCGCCATTTTAATCGGACTCCAGAATTTGCCGGAAGGCTTTAACGCCTACAGAGAATTGAGGAGTTCACGCACCATGAAAAAACGCATGATCTTGCCAGGTTTTTGCCTGCTGGTCCTGTTGGGCCCTCTTTCTGGGCTCATTGGCTACTATTTATTATCGCAAGTTCCTCAACTAGTCGGCCTGACGATGCTCTTCGCAGCGGGAGGAATTCTGTACCTGACATTTCAGGATATCGCACCGCAGGCCAAACTGGAACACCGCTCGGCCCCCGCATTGGGCGCGGTACTTGGTTTTGTCTTCGGATTGATTGCACAGATGGTCGTCGCATAACGTTTGCAAAACAGACTGAACGGATCAACCGATAGAAAGATTGTTGCCCTGGTTATAATAGACGTGTCTCACCAATATCCAGTATAAATAATTCTGATACGTTGCTGCACACATCCGCCGAGCTGTGCAGGCAACACGCTCCGATCAAATATTCTCGGCAGTACACACAAAAGGAATCAGCGTGTCGAACTCCAATCCATCGAAACCGGGTTCAGCTGTCTGGAAATCTCTCGAAACATTGATCGCTGTGTTCACGATCATCATGATCGCCGCGCATCTGGTCTTACGTTTCGCATTCGTCACTTCAGAAACCATGCAAAATATCCCGCTCTGGGCTGTGCTCGTGCTGGGGGGGACGCCACTGGTTTGGGGACTGTTGGTCAAAATGATTCACCGGGAATTCGGCTCAGATCTGCTGGCCGGCATTTCCATCGTCGTCTCGGTTTTACTCGATGAATACCTGGCAGGATCACTGGTCGTGTTGATGCTTTCCGGAGGCGAAGCCCTGGAAGCCTACGCCGTCCGTAGTGCCTCGTCTGTTCTGCAGGCGCTAAGCAAACGGATGCCCTCAATCGCGCATCGCAAAATCGATTCGCGCATCGATGATATTCCTCTGGATCAGATTGCCATCGACGATACGCTTGTCATTTTTCCCCACGAAATCTGTCCCATCGATGGAAGTGTGCTCGAAGGCCATGGCGTGATGGATGAATCGTACCTCACCGGCGAACCCTATATGATGTCCAAGACACCTGGCTCGCAGGTACTTTCGGGCGCGATTAACGGCGAATCCGCATTGACGATCCGCGCAGAGAAACTGGCCGTCGATTCGCGCTACGCCAAAATCATGGAGGTCATGCAGACGTCAGAACAACACCGTCCCCGCATGCGGCGGATGGCAGATAAACTGGGCGCCTGGTATACGCCGCTGGCTGTTCTGATCGGTCTGGCCGCCTGGATCATATCAGGAGATCCCGTGAGATTTCTGGCAGTAATGGTGGTCGCCACTCCCTGCCCGCTCTTGATTGCAATTCCGGTTGCCATCATCGGCTCCATCTCTCTGGCCGCTCGCAGAGCCATCATTGTTCGGGATCCGACCGCACTGGAAACCGCGGACACCTGCCGTACAGTCATCTTCGATAAAACAGGCACGCTGACTTACGGCGAACCGCATCTCACCGAACAGATCTATGCTAACGGCTTCAATCAGGAAGAAGTCCTTTCACTTGTCGGCAGTATTGAACGTTTTTCCAAGCACCCACTGGCGCAAGCCATCCTCGCCGCTGTACAGGCAGAGAAAACCATCACGCACGAAGCCACCGAAATCAGCGAACCCCCCGGACAAGGGCTCCAGGGAACCGTCGACGGACACACGATTCAGATTACCAGTCGCAAGAAACTACTCAAACAGCAGCCCGAAGTTGAAAGCCAACTCCCCGAACAGGCGGGTGGCCTGGAATGCCTGATTCTAATCGACGATCAATATGCGGGCACGTATCGTTTTCGGGATACACCCCGCACTGATGGCCAGTCATTTATCCATCACCTCACGCCGCGACACCATATTCAGCGCACCATGCTGGTCTCCGGTGATCGGGAATCTGAAGTGCGTTACCTTGCCGATCAGGTGGGCATCGAAAATGTCTTCTTCAGTCAGAGCCCCGAGCAAAAACTGGAGATCGTCAATGATGAAACAACACGCGCCAATACGATCTTTGTCGGCGATGGAATCAACGACGCGCCCGCGCTGGTTGCAGCAACGGTCGGCATCGCTTTTGGTCAAAACAGCGATGTCACGACCGAAGCAGCCGACGTGATTATCATGGATAGCTCACTGCAAAAGATCGATGAATTCCTGCACATCAGTCGTCGCATGCGAGGCATCGCTCTGCAGAGTGCAATCGGAGGCATGGGCTTAAGCATGCTGGGGATGTTACTCGCCGCTTCTGGATATCTTCCCCCTGTCGCCGGGGCGCTGACGCAGGAAGTCATTGATGTTCTGGCCGTGCTGAACGCGTTACGGGTCGCGATTCCTCCCAAGGCACTGATTGACTTCACTCCCGGTTCAACGGTTTAGATGCACCGCCGACAATCAAACTCATTTTGACTCGAATCGGACCGTTGGATTGCCGTCAGCATAAGAGATCACATAACGCCCGTCTGAAGTCGGATAAATCACATCCTGCTTCAATTCAAAATCGGTGGGAGTCTTACGCAAGCGAAACTGCGGACGTCCCGGAATCATATAATCGCCACCATATTGAATCATCATCTGCGTGCGATCCCCGAGTGAATGGCCGGTTGTTTTAAATACGACGTTATCAATATCCGCGGGTGTCACAAATTTGGCTTCGACATCCAGTTGGGCGGCTTTCATATTCTGAAACATCTGTTTTGCATCGGGGTAAGGACAGGTCGTATCTCCTGTCCCATGAATGATGATGATTTTTGCTGCGTTGTTCCTGTCTTTCATCAGTTTCAAATGTTCTGGATTCCCGACAAATCGAATCTCCTGCGCGCCCGGCGCCAAATAATTCTTGTCATTTTTGTCCTGGCTGTAACGGGCGTTGAGAGAACTCCCGCCGGGCAAATGGAACGCGATATCATCGGAAAGCCGAGGCATGCCGCAAATATCAATCACGCACGTAAATGTATGCGGTGCGAGCTTATTGCACATCAGCGTCACATTCCCGCCCCCTGAACCGCCGGATGAATAAATTCGCTGTGAATTGAACGGGATATTTTTCTCCTGTAGCCCGTGGTACACAAACGACAGTGCCCGTAAAGCATCAATCGCTTGCAGATAACCAAAATCGTAGGGTGCCCCCATCGCTGCTTGATTCTTCCACGATCCGCTCTGCAGATAATCCACCGAGATCGCAATCACATTCAGTTCTTTCGTAAGCACAGCGGGGTTGCCGGCGCCTGATGTATTCGTGCCACCCCAGTTATGCAGGTTGAGCATCAAGCCTGTTTCTGCGTTCACATTTGCCAGCTTGTTGCCCGGGTAATAGATGTAAACCTTGACGGAACGGGGTCCCGGCTGAAACGGCCACTCCTGAGTTTTTATCGACACACTTTCATTCTGTGCTGGTAACTCCGCAGCGCGTAACTCACTGCCCCCCAGTCCCAAAAAAATGAACACGATAAATACAATAGATTGTTTCAGCATGAATTTGACCTTGTCTTGTTTAAATCTCATCACCGTTGTCTGCATACGCGCGATCGCTTGACGAACGCCATCTTATCGATCATGGTGAATGGGTTCACCAGAGTCAACACAAATGCCCCTTTGGGAGATACTCCCCGATGACATCACTGCCTATTGTCAAACCACAGGAAATTGAACTCGATGAAGATCGACTGCAACAGGTAGGACGATTACTGAAAGAATGGACGGAAGCGGGCACCATGCCTGGAGCCGCGATTGTTGTTGGCCGTCACGGAAAAATCGTGGAGCCACAGTTCTTCGGTAAACAGGGACCAGAAAAAAATGCGGAACCCGTGCGACGAGACGGCATGTTTCTCCTGGCTTCCATCACCAAACCCATCGTCTACATGAGTGCTCTGAAACTGGTCGAACGCGGCGAACTCGTACTCACCAATCCGGTGACGCATTACATTCCCGATTTCGCAGCACACCATAAAGAGACGATGCTCGTGCATCACCTATTTACACATACTTCGGGGATGCCCGATATGCTCGAGAACAATGTTGTACTGCGTCAATCACGGGCCCCCCTCGATCAATTTATTCATGGTGCTATTTTCGATACAGTGCCTCTGTTCCAACCTGCGGGAACCGGGCTCAGTTATCAGAGCATGGGCACACTGATCGTCGCGGAGATCGTACAACGGCTCACCAGAAAAACGATTGCCCAGCATGTGCGTGACGAAATCATCAAGCCGCTTGGCCTGCAAAGTACCTGGCTGGGGCGTGGCGACTTTCCGCGCGAACGACTGGTGCGTGTCGAGACACCGGAATACCAGATCGGCTCGAATTTCGGCTGGAATAGTCAATACTGGCAGGACCTGGGAGTTCCCTGGGGGGGCATGTTCAGCTCACCGGAAGATATGGCCGTCATCTGTCAGTGCATGCTCAACTATGGCAAACTGCAGGACGAACGCCTGCTTTCCCGATCAATGATGGAGATGGCAACCACGAATCGGCTCAATGATTATCCTGACCTGCCCGAATCGATCCGCCGTTCTCAACCGTGGGGCCTGGGTTGGCGATTGAATCATCCCGGTCAGTCTGGAAGCTGGGGAAATTTGCTCGACCGCAGTGTCTTTGGTCATACAGGAGCGACTGGCACCATGGTCTGGATGGATCGCCGCTGTGATGGATTTGCCATCCTGCTCACTACGGCAATTCGCTCCAAAGCCCCCTGGCGCCTGGTACAATTGTCGAACATCATTGCTTCTGCTTTCCAATAAGCGGCATTCAGAACCGACGATCAGGAAACCAGGCGATGAAATTCCTGTTAAGCTAAAGTCTGTGCGCGCTTCGTTACGATTGAAAATGAAGAGACTCTGACACGGCATCCCCTCATTCTATCTCTACTTAGGTAAAATAGTCCATCTGGGTTCTGTCTTTTTAATTGTTTCGACTTCCTCTCATATTTTTTCTTAATAGAAATTGATCTATTTACATTCATTAATCAGACTATTGCACTATACTAAGTAACCAATCAGATTTAGCTGCTCTCTCAGCACAAAGCAAACCTCATTGACTATCAAATTCCAGGCATTGATTATGAACTCTGTGATTCCTGTTCTTGACCCCGCGTCTCCGCAGGCAGAGGCCATTAACAATCTCTTTCTTCAGGTTTTGCTCATCAGTGCCATCATCTTTGCCATCGTGGCAGGTTTGATCTTGATCGCGATTTCTCGTGGTCGGCGCAAAGAAACATTGCCCGAACAGAATTTTGGCAGTGAAAAATCAGAAGTGTTCTGGATGCTGGGTCCTGTGATAATCGTAATCTGGCTGGTCGCCATCAGCGCCAATCTGGTAATTACTCTAAATGCTATCCCCCAGGCTGATCCGGATGGAAAAACGGACATCAACGACATCGATTTGATTGTGACCGGCCATCAATGGTGGTGGGAAATCCAATATCCTAAATCCGGCATCATCACAGCGAACGAGATCTATATCCCAGCCGACAAAAATAAAAAATTTCGCGTGCAGGTCTCTTCGGCCGATGTGATTCATTGTTTCTGGGTCCCGCAACTCAGTCGAAAAATCGATGCGATTCCCGGTCGCGAAAATTACATCTGGCTACAGGCCAGCAAGCCTGGTTCCTATCAGGGACGCTGTTCCGAATATTGTGGTGCACAACATGCCTGGATGAATTTCAAAGTATATGCGGTCTCGGATACCGAGTTTGATCAGTGGGTGGCCAGTGAGCAACTTGCAACAAAGAAACCCAAACTACTGTCTCCCCTGGCCTCTGCCGGCAAGCAGTTCTTTTTCAACGCAACCTGTCCACAGTGTCATACGATTTATGGGACTCCCGCCAAAGCAACGATTGGTCCGGATTTAACCCACTTCGCCCGCCGCAAAGAAATTGGAGCAGGTGTCATTGATAATTCACCGGAAAACCTGGCATTGTGGCTGAAAGATCCGCAAGCCCTGAAACCAGGATGTAAAATGCCCGACTTCAAGCTGAGTGATGAGCATATCAAACAACTCGTAGCCTACCTGGAGACACTCAAGTGACGACAGGATCCATCGAACAATCTGAGCTGACATCACTCGAGCCCCCGGTCACTCCGACCCCGATGCTCGATTGGGTCAGCACGCTCGATCATAAGCGTATCGGCATCATGTATATCCTGACCGCCGTGTTTTATCTCGCAGTCGGCGGCTTTGAAGCACTCCTGATGCGGATCCAACTGGCGTTCCCGAATAATACATTTCTCTCGCCGGAAATGTTCAATCAGCTGTTTACCATGCATGGCACCACAATGGTCTTTCTGGTAGGGATGCCGGTGCTGACCGGCTTTGCCAATTATTTTGTGCCGTTGATGGTGGGCGCCCGCGATGTCGCGTTTCCCCGCCTGAATGCATTTGGATTCTGGATGCTATTTTTCGGGGGCCTGCTGCTGCACTTTAGCTTTTTGACCGGATCAGCGCCCAACGCGGGCTGGTTCAGTTATGTCCCTCTCTCGACCAAAGCCTACAGCTCACTGCAGGGTGTGGATTACTGGATCATCGGCCTGTTGATTATGGGCATCGGCTCTGTCTCTGGAGCGATTAATATTTTTGCCACGATTGTCAGCTTGCGGGCACCCGGGATGAGTCTACAGCGGGTTCCGCTATTCGTCTGGATGATGCTGATGCAGGCAATTCTGATCATCCTGGCATTGCCGGCACTGAACTCGGCCCTGGCCATGCTGTTAATCGACCGCTGGCTGGGTTCCGCATTTTTTGATCCGACTCGCGGCGGTTCTGCCGTACTCTGGCAGCACTACTTCTGGATCTTCGGGCACCCTGAAGTTTACATTCTGATCTTACCCGGTTTTGGAATGATCTCCGAAGTCATTCCCGTCTTTTCCCGAAAACCGATTTACGGCTATAGATTCGTAGCCGCCTCCTCGGTCGCCATCGTACTGCTAGGATACGGCGTCTGGGCACATCACATGTTTGCTGTTGGCTTGGGAATGTATGCCGATATCTTTTTCGCCGTTGGTTCTTTACTGATTGCCATTCCGACCGGCATCAAGGTCTTCAACTGGACCGCCACACTCTGGGGCGGGGAAATTCAATTCAATACCGCGTTGCACTTTGCGGTCGCGTTTCTGCTGCAGTTTGTCATCGGGGGCTTAACGGGAATTATGTTCGCCGCCGTCCCCATCGACTGGCAATTGACAGACACCTATTTCGTCGTCGCACACTTTCATTATGTGTTGATTGGCGGGCTCGTGTTTGCGTTGTTCTCAGCCACCTATTACTGGTTCCCCAAGATGACCGGCCGCATGCTCAGTGAGCGTTTGGGAATCATACAGTTCTGGTTGTGGGTGCTCGGCTTTAATATGACATTCATGGTGCAGCACTTCCTGGGTATGATGGGCATGCCGCGTCGGGTCTACACTTATGCAGACAACCCCGGCTGGGCGCTCTTAAACGGAATCGCTTCGCTGGGTGCCGTATTTATGGCTATCGGCACACTGGTCCTCCTCTGGAATATTGGATCCAGTTTACTCCGCGGAAAAATCGCCGGCGATAACCCCTGGGATGCCTTCACCCTGGAATGGGCTACGACTTCACCACCGCCGCCGGAAAATTTCACTTCCCTTCCGGAAATCAAAAGCCGGCGCCCGGTCTGGGACATGAACCATCCGGAGAACGCAGACTGGAAAACCGAGAAGACACCCATCGACAAAGGCAAACGCCCGAATCTACCGAAACTGGCCGCCTGGTTATTTATCGCTTCGGAAGCCGTATTTTTTCTGTTGTTACTAATCGCGTATGTCGTATTCAATACCCGCACCGGTGAGGCCAGCGTGACGTCTTCCGTGTTGGATGTCCAACGGACGGGAATTTTCAGTCTGTTCCTGATCTCCAGTAGTGTCACGTTCTGGATTGCCGAACGTTTTCTTAAGGCGGGAAAAAAATCCGCGTTTGTATTTACACTCAGTTTGACGATCCTGCTCGGAATCACATTCCTGGCCGGGCAAGCCTGGGAATATACGGGCCTGCTAACAAATGACATCACCATTAACACAGACCTGTTCTCGGCCACATTTTTCACCGTTACCGGGTTCCACGGCATTCACGTGTCAGCAGGTGTCATTGCATTATTCATCATGTTGATAATGGGCATCAAAGGGAGTCTAAATCCCAGTAAAGCACACGTATTTGGTGCCGTTGGCGTCTATTGGCATTTTGTGGACGTCGTCTGGCTGGCCGTATTTGGAATCATTTATCTGGGACTTCTACAATGAGTTCGTATTTCGATCCGACAAGCGAATTATGGAAATGGAATTCACCAGTCTGGTTACTGGTCCTGTCTTTGATCGGGTTCTATATTCTGTTTCATCAGGGGACATCCGGGAAACGCATCGCTTCGTTTGCGTTCGCTATGTTTGCCCTGGCGATGGCCTATGCCTCTCCAATCGGCGTCCTGTCTGACGGTTATTTGTTTAGCGCACACGTCATTCAGCATTTGATCTTGCTATTAATCGTGCCGCTGTTTTTCCTGTTAAGCCTCTCCGAAACAGCCACAGAGAAAATTTTTCGTCATCCCTTCATGAACCGACTGGGACACGTGCTGGCGGTCCCCTTTGTGGGTTGGCTCAGCGGTCTGGGTGTAATGTGGTTCTGGCACGTCCCTTCACTCTGTAATGCTGCGACTGAAAACTATGCTCTGGGTATCTTTCGTGATGCGACTTTTCTGTTAGCAGGACTGGCATTCTGGTGGCCCATCTTTTCTCCTGTGAAACGTTTTCACATCCCTTCATCGCAGGCAGTGATCTATCTGTTCTCAGCCTGTCTGGGATGTACGCTGCTTGGCATCTACATCACATTTACTGTCATTTCGGTCTGTCCTGCGTTTGCGAATCCCGTCGATCGGTTAGGGATTATGAATATGCTCTACGATCAGGGACTGACTCCTGGCACAGATCAACGACTGGGAGGCCTGTTAATGTGGGTTCCCCCCTGCTCACTCTATGTCAGTGCGATCATGGTGATCCTCAAACGCTGGTATTCTGACATAGAGCAGACCGCTTCAGCAAACACCGCAGGAACAACTGGCTCTTTACGGGAGGCGCGTCAATGAGTACGGAATCAACTGAGTCCCAAACAGAGCAAACAGAAGAACCGGAACTCCGACCCACCTATGCCCCCGCCACACTTGCTATGGGCATCACGTTCATGTGCTGGGGAATCTTGACGCATTGGACGATGTCGGTTATCGGTATCGCGGTCATCGTGAGTGCCATCTGGTCTTGGATGAATGAAATCCATAGTTCATGGAGTGAATCACAGTGAGCGACCAACAGCCCCCTGCAGACCAACCCTGCTGCCAGCTCAAGCGCAGAACGTTTCTGACCCGTGTCTCCATCGCATTGTCTGCTGTGATCGGATTTATCATAGCCATCCCCGGTATCGGATTCGTACTGGCGCCGGTGTTCAGAAAACCAAAACATAAATGGAGAACCGTCGGCAAGCTGAAAGACTTCAAGGTCGGCGGTTTTGTGCTGGTGCAATATGAAGACCCTTCTCCTGTGGTCTGGGCCGGTGTCACCGCTAAAGCAGGTGCCTGGATCCGCCGCGCCAGTGAAACCGAGTTTATTGCGTTTTCCATTAACTGCCGACATCTGGGTTGTCCGGTCAGATGGGTTGAAGATCCCCGGCTATTCATGTGCCCCTGTCATGGTGGCGTCTATTACGAAGATGGAACCGTCGCAGCTGGACCGCCGCCGGAACCTTTGGACCGACTGAATGTGCGCATTCGTGATGGCCTGGTCGAAATCGAAACTGAACCAACTCCGCTGACGTTAACGACGTTGACATGAAACCACTTTTGATGAAAAGCGAGTATCCGGCTGAATGAGTAATAACTTTTTGACTCGAACCTGGAACTGGATCGACAATCGAATTGGTTTTTCCGATTACATTGTTCCGCTGATGGTGCATCTGGTGCCTGACAATGCACGCTGGTGGTATATCTTCGGAAGTGCGACACTCTGTGCCTTCATCGTGCAGGTCTTCACCGGAGTCTGCCTGGCCATGTCGTATGTTCCCGGCGGCGAGGACACTTATCAGAGTTTAGTATTCATCACAGAGACAGCCCCCTTTGGCAGTCTCCTGCGAGGCATGCATTATTATGGTGCCTCGGCAATGGTCATGATGGCCGTGATCCATATGGTTCAGGTCTTCATGCACGCTACCTATAAATATCCACGCGAAATGAACTGGATGAGCGGCGTGGTTCTCCTATTCGTCGTGCTGGGAATGGCATTTACCGGGCAGCTGTTGCGCTGGGATGCCAATGGAGTCTGGTCGGTCACCGTCGCTGCAGAAATGGCGGGTAGAACTCCCATCATCGGCCCTACACTGGCACATTTTATGCTCGGCGGTGAAACGGTCGGTGGTTCGACCATTACCCGCTTCTTTGCAATGCACGTCTTTATCATGCCGGCGATGATCTTTGCGGGGATCGGCTTGCATATGCTGTTGATCATGCGGCACGGTATTTCAGAAATGCCCGATGTGAACGCTCCTGTCGACCCTGATACTTACAAAGAAGCGTACGAAAAACGGATTCATAAAACAGGCGTCCCCTTCTGGCCCGACGCTATGTGGCGGGATATGATTTTTTCTACGCTGATCGTAGGCGTGATTCTCGGCTGTTCGATTTTTCTGGGACCTCCCGCGCTCGATCCACCTCCCAATCCCAGTAGCATCAACGCCAACCCACTGCCAGACTGGTACTTCCTCTGGTACTTTGCCGTACTCTCATTGCTTCCACCTCAGCTTGAAACCTGGGTCATTCTGGGTGTGCCAATCATCGGCTTCGTCGTTTTATTCTTTCTACCACTCATCTCTAACAAAGGACATCGCGCCCCCTCCAAACGTCCCTGGGCCGGTGGCATCGTGATCTTCGGGTCCGTGGCATTCCTTGTGCTCACAATTTATGGCTACAAAAAACCCTGGTCACCAGATTTTGGTGTGAAAGAATTACCGGCTTCCGTTGTGGGCACCGATCACGGGCCGCTTGCTGAAGGCGCCAAGTTAATGCATATCAAAGGTTGTCTGTACTGCCATGATATTGGTGGCTATGGCGGTCATCGTGGTCCGGAATTGACCGAGATTGGTAAACTGCTGACACGCGATGATATCATTATTCGAATCAATAATGGCGGACATAATATGCCGGCGTTTGCCAGTTCGATTTCGGACAGTGAGTTACAGCTCGTCGTCGATTTCCTCTTAACAAGGGGAGTTGAAAAAGAACCGGACGACAAAAACAGCACGACTCCCTAATGACCTGATCTGGTGTCTTTCAATTCAGTTAAACCCACTTTCCATTGCCCCGACTGGTAAATTCAATGAGATATCTGGCTTTCATTCTGACGATTGTTCTGACCTTCGTTTGCCTGATTCTGGGAATCACGGTAAACAGTCACTTTTTCTGGCTGCTGCTGGCTCTGATTCCGCTTTCGTTGCTGGGTATCTGGGACTTAGTTCAGACACGACACAGCATCACGCGCAACTACCCGATTATTGCGCACCTGCGTTTTCTGTTTGAAGAGATTCGCCCCGAGATCCGTCAGTACTTTGTCGAAAGCAATATCGACGGTCGTCCTTTCAATAATGATGATCGCTCTTTGATTTATGAACGTGCCAAAAATATCGATGGATTGAAACCATTTGGAACCGAATTGGATGTCTATGCTGAAGAATACGAATGGCTCAATCATTCTATGGCACCGCATCCTAAGTCCGAAGAGCTGTTCCGCACCACAGTCGGAGGCACGGATTGCAAACAACCCTACTCCTGCTCGATCCTGAATATCTCAGCGATGAGTTACGGAGCCCTCAGCCCGAATGCATTATTATCCCTGAATGCGGGCGCAAAGAGAGGCGGGTTCTATCATTGCACGGGCGAAGGAGGCGTGAGTCCTTATCACCTGAAAAATGGAGGCGATCTGGTCTGGCAAATCGGCACAGGATATTTTGGCTGCCGCAATAATGATGGAACATTTAACCCTGACCTGTTTCAGGAACAGGCTGCGCATGAAGCTGTGAAAATGATTGAGATAAAAATCTCACAAGGCGCCAAACCAGGACACGGCGGTGTTTTGCCAGCTGCGAAGATCACCGCTGAAATTGCTTCCACCAGAAAAATTCTGATGGGGCAGGATTGTATTTCCCCTCCCGGTCATAACACATTCAGCACGCCCATTGAATTATGTAATTATATTGCACAGCTACGCGAGTTATCGGGCGGCAAACCGGTTGGCTTCAAACTCTGCATCGGGCATCCCAGCGAATTTCTCAGTGTTTGCAAAGCAATGCTACAAACAGGTATCCTGCCGGACTTCATCACCGTTGATGGTGGTGAAGGAGGAACGGGTGCGGCCCCGCTCGAGTTTTCCGACAACATGGGCATGCCGTTAAAAGGTGGGCTGATGTTTGTCCATAACGCGCTGCTCGGCTGTAATCTAAGAGACAAAATCAAAGTGGCCGCTTCCGGTAAAGTCAGCTCTGCTTTCACACTGGCTCGTAGTCTGGCCATTGGCGCAGACTGGTGTAATTCTGCCCGAGGCTTCATGATGGCAGTCGGCTGTATTCAGGCTCAGAAATGTCATACCAATACCTGCCCGGTCGGTGTCGCCACACAAGACCCAGGACGACAACGCGCATTGAATGTGGAAGACAAAAGTACGCGGACCTTTAACTTTCACAAGAACACCATGGAGGCACTCTCCGAAGTGGTTGCTGCTGCAGGTCTGGACCACCCAGATCAATTACGCCCCTGGCATATCTTTCTGAGAACCGGGAGAACAAAAATGGCCTCTTATCATGAAGCCTTTGATTTCCTGGAACCAGGTGAACTTCTCGGAGATTCCCCTTCTCCGGTATACAAAAAAGTCTGGGATCTGGCATCAGCTGAAACATTTGAAACACACTACGCTTAAACGAAACGCTCTACTTGCCGCCAGACCAGTAGACTAAAAATCAGTTTTATCCTGCCCGTCTTCCGTGGTTCAGCTGCTGTCTCAGACGGATCTTATTTTCAGACGCACTTCGTATCTCTCCATCTGCAGTTATGCATTTCGGGGCTATCTTGCCTAAGACTCCAGTCCCCCAGCACGACCATGCAAGAGAGTACATCCTATAGTGCCTTAACTCTGATCACTCTTCACTAACAGTTCACAATGTTTCTTAGCTACGTGGCGTTCTGGAATCAGAACTTTTATCCACTCTTCCACAGCCATCTCTACTACACAGCCATCCATACATTAATAAATAATAAAAAAACAGATGACACAGAGCGAAGGTGTGCATTTCCCCCATCATCAATCGTACCGTTGAACATAAAATCAAACTTGTGTTTACCCTAATCATAGCAACAGTTTCGGTACTTACCTGATTCACTAAAATAATTGTATATTATTGCTGCTATTTATATCACTTTATTGAATCGTTCTGCTTTCGCCAATTAACTGGTCCAGGCCTTCTTTATGAATAATGAAAAGCAACTTGATAAACTAGACATTTTATTAATTGAAGAGAATCCAACCCATGCAACATTGATCATTGACCAGTGGAATGAAGTCAACACTGCTAAAAAATCGACCATCACTCATGTGAGATCTGTTTCTGATGCGCTCAACTCTCTGAAATCAGAAGCCTTTTCAGTTCTGGTTCTTGCTCTGGGCTCATCAGGCACTTCGGCGATTGAGTCACTGACACAGATTTTAAAGTCGTCTCCTGCGACTCCCGTCATCGCCTTGGCCACGATAGATGATGAAGACCTCAGTCGTGAGGTTATTCTAACTGGAGCACAGGACTATCTCATTAAAGCCGAACTATCCGGGCAAATGCTCTACCGCACGATTCGACACGCCATCGAACGCAAAAAACAATTCACGCTCTTGTCATTGCAAAATGAAAATTTGCAGGCCTTTGCCAGAGCGGCATCACATGACTTAAAAGCCCCTCTGGGCAATATTAAAACGATCAGTCAGATTGTGCTCGAAGAAGCGGGAACCAGCATCGAATACCCGGTTTTGGAAATGCTCCGCAGTCTTCCACTCATTGCCAATCGCCTGAAAAAACTGATTGATAACCTACTCCGTTTTTCCCTGCTGGGCCAGAAAAGTTTGCATCGGGATCATATTTCTCTACGAAGCTCGATTAAAATGGCGTGTGAATTTCTGGAAGAACAAATTCGAAACCAGGATGCAACCATAAACATCGGCCCCCTGGACGATGTTTATGCTGACACCGCCCTGATGACAACGGTCTTTCAGAATCTGATCGGTAACGCCTGCAAGTATGTGAAAGATGTTTCCCCTGTTATTTGCATCAACACAAAAACAGAAGGACGTTTTGTGGTGACGATGGTTCAGGACAACGGGATCGGCATCCCCGCAAAAGAACAGCAACGCATTTTTGATCCCCTGACACGCGCGGTCAATGCCAGCGACTATGAAGGAACCGGATTAGGACTCTCGATGGTCAAAAGAATTATCGAAGCCCATCAGGGACAGGTCTGGGTCGAATCAGCGCCCGGTGAAGGCTCCACGTTTTTCTTCACCATCCCACAACCCAACTCCTGCACCGCCTCATGACTTCAAACGTTCGTTTTTTTGATGCCGCCTTAAACGGTAACGCATACCAATACGAAACCTGACACCCATCTTGATTGCCCCAACACAATCCTAGTTAAAACCCCAATACTGTTCAGTAGTTTCCAATAACGATCCTGATACTATCCCCGCATGGGCACTAGTTTAATTGGACATATTGACGCAGATTGTTTCTACGTAAGCTGTGAAAGAATCAGATCTTATAGCCTGCGCGGAGTTCCTTGCGGCGTCCTGGGTAATCAGGGGGCGTGTGTCATTGCCAAGAGCTACGAGCTCAAACCCTATGGCGTAAAAACCGGGCACCCGATCTGGGAAGCCAAAAAACTCTGCCCGCACGCGGTCTTTGTGAAACGGGATTTTCGCTGGTACGAAGTCATCTCCCGAAAACTGCTGGAGCTGCTCAAAACGGTTAGCCCGCTGGTCGAATATTACAGCATTGATGAAATGTTTTTCGATGCCTCTGAACTGTCGCGATATTTTCAACTCCCCCTCCAAGCAGCCAACCGCGCACTGCAGACCCTGGTTCAGGAACAGATTGGCATCCCTGTTTCAATCGGCATCGCCCCCTCTCGCACACTGGCCAAGCTAGGCAGCGATGCCTCCAAGCCATTCGGCGTGCGTGTCATTGAAAAGGAGTGCGAACCCTTTCTACGCTCACAGCCGGTGGGCGAACTCTGCGGTGTCGGCAGCCGCAGCGCTAAAAAACTACGTGACAGAAATATCCATACCTGCTGGGATTATCGCCAGGCAGACCGGTTAATGATTCGCAATCTGCTCACAATTAAAGGCGAAGCCCTGTGGTGGGAACTGCGCGGCGACGCGGTCAATTCAATTCAAACCTCCCGACCACCTCACAAAGCAATTGCCCGCGGCGGGTCCTGTGGCGGAAAGACCATGGACCCCGATCGCATTCGCGCCTGGGCGGTCAGAAACATCGAACGCCTGATCGAAGCCCTCGATCATCACCGTGTCTATGCCGGGCATATCAGTTTACAGATCGACGCAAATAAAACGGCGCTCTGGCTGGGTCGGACTCCCCTGGCGGTTCCCTCTGCTTCGTTTCGCACAATCTACGATGCAGCCATGCCCATGCTCGCCGCAGCACCAACGAGCCACCCCGTCAGTCACATGCACATCATTGCTGAAAACCTGACCTGGCGGGACAAGATCCAGAAGTCACTCTTTTTCGAAGAGGCACAAAGCCCCCTCGATCAACTCAAACACGACATCAATCAAAAACTGGGCCGGTTTGCAATCCGTAGTGCCGAGACACTGCCGCTGCATGAAATCTATCATGACGCGACACA